>Ga0325400_1003723_pt1 | contig 13904 bp, 13 predicted proteins | sample PopdelMetagenome_2_FD_205662 | JGI IMG/M metagenome (GOLD analysis project Ga0325400, IMG submission 205662) | Populus deltoides microbial communities from Bellville, Georgia, United States - Xylem-PdKOR-R1 | ecosystem: Host-associated > Plants > Phyllosphere > Stem > Wood/Secondary xylem... | reverse complement strand
CGGTCGTGCACCCGCACCGCGTTGCCGAGATGCTCGGTGACCTCAGCCGTCATCTTCTCGGGCGCGACATAGAGGTCGGCGGTGCCGTCGGCGTGCGCCACCGCATAGGCGAGCGCCACCGGGGTGCGCGCGACGTCGGCGCCGCGCAGGTTGAGCAGCCAGGCGATCGAGTCGAGCGCGGTGATCACGGTCGCGTCCGCGCCGGCGCCGGCGAGCCAGTCGGCCACGTCGGCGCGCTTGGCGGCGGCGGCGCGCCCGGCGAGACGCTCGGGGTGGACCGCCAGCGGGGCGGGGGAGGGAGCCGGGCGGTCGGCCCAGATCGAGTCGATCGGATTGCGCTCGACCGCGACCAGCTCGGCGCCCGCCCCGGCGAGCGCGGCGCGCGCCTCCTCGACCCACCCGCGGGTGTGGAGCCACGGATCATAGCCGACGCGCCTGCCCGCGCCGGCATGCTCACCGAGCCAGGCGGCAACGTTGCTCTCGGGCACGCTCACGAACGACCAGTCCGCGTCGGAGACCTGCTCCCGCACCTGGATCGTGTAGCGGCCGTCGGTGAAGATCGCGGCCTTCTCCGCCAGCACCACCGCCGTGCCGGCCGAGCCCTCGAAGCCGGTGAGCCACGCCAGCCGCTGCGCGTAGTCGCCGACATATTCGCTCATATGCTCGTCGGTCAGCGGCACGACGAAGCCGTCGAGGCGCTCGCGCACAAGCTGGTCGCGGAGCGCGCGGAGGCGCGCGGAGGGGGTCGGCATGGACGGCATCCGGTGTGGAGAGACGAAGCCGCGTGGCGTGCCACAGCCGCGGTGTGGCGACCAGTCTTGAAGCCGCGGAGTCGGGCTGTCATCATGTCGTCACGCCGCTGCGCGACAGCGCCGGCGCGAGTAAGAGGTAAGGGAGACGTTCAAGCGTGTTCCATCCCGACCTGATCCGGCATCCGGACAGCTGCCCGACGTTGGTGCTGAACGCCGATTACACGCCGCTGTCTTATTATCCCCTCAGCATCTGGCCGTGGCAGACCGCGGTGAAAGCGGTGTTCCTCGATCGCGTCGACATCGTCGCGCATTATGAGCGCGAGGTGCGCAGCCCCAATCACGTGATGCGGCTGCCCTCGGTGATCGCGCTCAAGCAGTTCGTGCGGCCCTCGCAGTTTCCCGCCTTCACGCGCTTCAACCTGTTCCTGCGCGATACGTTCGCCTGCCAATATTGCGGCAGCAACGCGCGCGAGCTGACGTTCGATCACGTCGTGCCGCGCGCGCAGGGCGGGCGTACGACCTGGGAGAATGTCGTCACCGCCTGCGCGCCGTGCAACCTGAAGAAGGGCGGCCGCACCCCGCGCCAGGCGCATATGCCGCTGGCGATCGAGCCGATCCGCCCGACCAGCTGGCAGCTGCAGGAGCACGGCCGCCGCTTCCCGCCGAATTATCTGCATGAAAGCTGGCACGACTGGCTCTACTGGGACGTCGAGCTCGAGGCGTGACGCGTCGCGGCTGACACACACGGGAGTTTCGCGGCGCATGCGGTGGCAGATGATGGTGGCGGGGGCCGTGCTGCTCGCCGCCTGCTCGAAGGAGAACGCGGAGGACGCGGCGGATCCCGCGGTGCTGGCGAATTATGTGCCGCCGTTCGTGATGTCGCGGCTCGACTATGGCGGCGTGGTCGAGCGCCGATTCCGCCGGCTCGACGTCAACCACGACGATCATCTGACCCCCAACGAGCTGCCCAAGCGGCTCGCCGATCGATTCGCCGAGATCGATCGCGACAAGGACGGCCGCATCTCCAACGACGAGTGGAGTTCGTGGATGCTGGCGCGCTTCGACCAGCAGGACGCCAACCATGACGGCACCGTCACCAGCGACGAGCGCGAGCGCGCGCGCGAGCAGAAGGAGATGGATTTGCCGACCCCGTCTGAGGAGCCGGAGAACAACATGACGTCGGGCGACCGGCCGAGCTAATCCGCACGCCAGGCCGAGCGACCGCGTTCTGCCGCTACGGCAATGGCGCCGCCCTGCGGCGTGCGAGCAGATGCCGCCGCAACAGCCGCAGCATCGGTCGCTCGACATGATCGAACGCAAGCACCGCGATCAGCACGGCGGCGACGGTGGTGACGATGGTCAGCGCGACGATCCCGCCGGTCGTTCCCCGCAGCAGCGACAAGGGGGTGAGCAACACCATGTCGATCAGCAGGATGTGCGACAGGTAGAGGAAATAGGAGCCGTCTCCGAGATAGGCATAGCGGCCCAGCCGGCGCGGGAACCGGCCGCCGGCCTCATAGCCCACCGCGCCCGCGAGCAAGAGCACACTGGGAGCTCCCCAGGCGATCAGCGTGGGCGCGCGTTCGGGCCCGGTCAGGAGCGTCGCGGCGAAACCGACCAGCGCGAGCAGCAGCAATGCGCGCGCCGGTCGGGCGAGCCAGGCCGGACGTTCGATCGCGACATAGCCGACCCAGGCACCGGCCACGAACTCGAGAAGCAGCGGGTTGCGGATCAACGGCGCGATCGGCGCACCGGGCAACAGCACGCTGCTCGCGACACACAGCAGGAAGAATCCCGTCATCGCCAACAGCCCGGTGCGCAGCCCGAGCGTCATGAACAGGCAGAAGCAAAGATAGAAATACATCTCGAACGCGAGCGTCCACGCCGGCCCGATCACCAGTGACGCGTCATCCGGCGTGAGCAGCAGCGCGCCCGCGAGCTCTCCCGCGCTCAGATGATAGCCGAGGCCCGGCACGATGGCGTGAAAGGCCAGGTAAGCGGCGGCCACCAGCCAATAGATCGGATAGATGCGCAGGAGCCGCTTAACCAGGAAGTCGCTCGCGGAGAACCGTCCGGCATCGCGGCAATAGGACGTGTACACCATCACGAAGCCGCTGATGCAGAAGAAGACGTGCACGCCCGACGCGCCGGCATCGAACAGATAGCTGAGCAGCCACGGATGCCCCGCCGCGTCACGCGCGAAGGTCAGGTGCGCGTGGTACAACACCACCGCCAGCGCCGCGACGAAGCGCAGCAGCTGGATCGAGACGATCGTGCGCCCGAGCTGTGGCTCGGCGGCGTGGGCGGCGTGCGCCCGCACCGCCGAGTCGAGGCTCATTGGCCGATCCCGCAAAACGGAAGCGTCACGCGGCATAGTCGCGGAAATAGTCGATGGTGCGCTGCAGCCCCTCGCGCAGCTGGACCGTCGGCTCCCAGCCGAGCTTCGACTGTGCCAGCGCGATATCGGGCTTGCGCTGCATCGGGTCGTCCTGCGGCAGCGGGCGATAGTCGAGCGTCGAGGACGAGCCGGTCAGCTCGATCACCAGCTCGGCCAGTTCGCGGATGGTGAACTCGTTGGGGTTGCCGATGTTGACCGGGCCGGCGAAGCCCGGCTCGCTGCCCATCAGCCGGAGGAAGCCCTCGATCAGGTCGTCGACGAAGCAGAAGCTTCGCGTCTGCGAGCCGTCCCCGTACAGCGTGATCGGCTCGCCCTTGAGCGCCTGCATGATGAAGTTGGACACAACGCGACCGTCCGCCGGATGCATGCGCGGGCCGTAGGTGTTGAAGATGCGCACCACCTTCACGTCCAAGTTCATCTGGCGGTGATAGTCGAAGAACAGCGTCTCGGCGCAGCGCTTGCCCTCGTCATAGCAGGAGCGAATGCCGATCGGGTTGACGTTGCCCCAATAGTCCTCCTTCTGCGGATGGACGTGCGGATCGCCGTAGACTTCACTGGTCGATGCCTGAAATACCTTGCACTTCAATCGCTTGGCGAGGCCCAGCATGTTGATCGCGCCGATCACCGAGGTCTTGGTGGTCTGCACCGGATCATATTGATAGTGGATCGGCGAGGCGGGGCAGGCGAGATTGTAGATCTCATCCACCTCGACGTACAGCGGGAAGCACACGTCGTGGCGCAGGAACTCGAAGCGCGGGTTGCCGTGCAGATGGTCGATGTTGCGCTTGGCACCGGTGAAGAGATTGTCGACGCACACCACTTCGTCGCCGCGGTCGAGCAGGCGATCGATCAGGTGCGAGCCGAGGAAGCCGGCGCCGCCGGTGACGAGCACGCGCTTCCGCGACTGATAGTTGCGCGACATAGACGGTGAAACTCCTTGATAGCGCCGGCCGGCGCCCGGCCGACCGCCGGGCGCGTGCTTGTGCCAATGATCCCGCGCGCCGACAAGGAAGCTTTCAGACAAAGCCGTCATCACGTCGTCGACGCTGGCCAAGCATGGCGGCGAATGACTAAGGGATCATTGATGCAGTGCCTTCCGATCCTCGACGGCTGGCGCGCGCTGAGCATCCTGCTGGTGATCGCGGGGCATCTGCTGCCGGCCGATGATCGAGCTCGGCGAGCGGGTCGAGCGCCGCTGGCTTAGCGCGCGCGCAGCCAGGAGGTCGGGCGGCCGCCGAGCAGCTTGAGGTAGAGCGGAATTTTCCACAGCACGTAGAGGGGCAGCCGCGCCGCCGCTCCGGCCGAGAGAAACGGCCGTCCGACACGCCGCCACGCGACCCACAAGGCTATCGCGGCGGCGGTCAGCGCGGCGGCGAGCAGCAGCGCCGGCCAGGGCGAGGCGCCGGCGAGCACAAGCAGCCCGGTTACCAGCAGAGCCGCGAGATCGAACATCAGCAGCAGCGTCAGCGGCGGAATGGCGAGGCTCAGCCCGGCCCACAGAGCGCGCGCGTCGCCGCGGCGCAGCGCGGCGCCCATCGCCGGAAGCGCGCGGGTCAGCGAGGTCGCGAGAAAGCCGCCTTCCCAGCGCTGGCGCTGCTGCAACGTGCCCTCGGCACTGCTCGCCGCGCTCCACACCGTCGCCTCGGGGACGTAGCGCGGCAACTTGCCGCGCCGTGCGAGGTCGAGCCCGAGCGCGAGGTCCTCGACGATGTCGGAGGTGGCAAGTGGTGCGTCGCGGAAGATCGGCCAGGGGAACGCCATGCCCGTGCCGGTGAGATTGGCACGCCCGGCCAACCGCGCAAGTCCGCCCTGCCGCACCAGATTCTTGATGACGAACGCGAAGTTCGAGACCTGCACCATCGGCGCGGCGGTCAGGTCGGGGGCGAGCAGGTTGGTCGCCTGCACCGGTCGCTCGGTCGCGCGCGCCGCCATCGCGAGCAGCGAGGCCCGGTCGGTGGCGCCGTCCGCGTCGAGCACCATCACCACCGCGGGCTGATCCTCGAGAGCGCGTGCCGCGATCTGGTCGCGCGCGTGCGCCAGGGCATAGCCCTTCCCGCGGCGCGACGGATCGTCGCGGCGGGTCACGCGCGCGCCGGCCGCGGCGGCGATGGCGGCAGTGTCGTCGCGGCAATTGTCGGCCACCACCAGCAGTTCGAACCCGGGCGGCAGCTCAGGGAGCAGGCGCGTCACCGTCGCGGCGATGATCGGGCCCTCATCGTGCGCGGGCATGACGATCACCGCGCGCGGGGTGACGTCGGTCGGCGCAGGGGAGGCGGGCGAGCGCAGCCCCGCGCTTACCTCGATCACGAAGGCCGCGGTGAGCGCCAGTAGCGGCGCCGCGACGAGGGCGGCGACGACGGTCGCGATCACTGCCACTGCTGTCACTCGCTTCTTCCCCTGAACGCCGCACATCCGAGCGCGGCCGCGGCTGTAGCGCAGCGGTGCGCGCGCTGGCCACTAGCTTGTCGCTGGTGAGTGTCCGGTAAATGCCGCGTTAGCCCTATACCGTGCCACTTTCGTCAATCAGCGCCAGCGCATGGTCGCCTCGGTCAGTTGCGAGCGGGTGGTTTGATGTTTATGCCCAGGTCCGCCGGAAGGGGTCGCCGGTGCCGCGTCGGTATGTGCCCGCTCGTCGAGTTCGATAAAGGTGAATAGTCAGCATAGTGCGACCTTGTCGACCGCAGCCGAGCTGGAACGGCCGCGCGGCCGGCCCGCGCCGCGTCTTCCCTCGCTGTCGCTGTCGGCCTGGCTGCTGCTGATCGGCTGCGTCGCGCTGGCGCTCCCGACGATGATCACGGTGGCGCGCTTCAGCTGGTCGACCGAGCAGGGCGGCCACGGTCCGCTGGTGCTCGCCACCGGGCTGTGGCTGCTGTGGCGCGAAGTGCCCGGCGTGTGGCCGATGCGGCGGCCCGGCTCGGGGATGGTGGTGGCGCTGCTGCTGCCGATCTGCCTGCTGCTCTATCTAGTGGCGCATATCACCGGCATCATCGAGATCGAGGGCTTCGCGCTCTACGGCGCGCTGCTCGTGGCGGCCTATGCGCTCTTGGGTGGCGCGGTGCTGCGCGAGCTGTGGTTCCCCATCGTCTATCTCGGCTTCGTCTTCCCGCCCCCCGATCAGGTGGTGGCGGTGATCACCCAGCCGCTCAAGATCGCGATCTCGGAGCAGGCGGTGAACCTGCTCTATGCGCTCGGCTACCCGATCGGCAGCTCGGGGGTGACGATCCAGATCGCGCAATATGACCTGCTGGTGGCGGCGGCCTGCGCTGGGCTGAACTCGATCATCAGCCTCACCGCGATCTGCCTCTTCTACATCTACGTGCGGCACCAGGCGAACTGGCGCTACGCCGCGCTGCTGATGCTGACGATCGTGCCGATCGCGATCTTCGCCAACTTCATCCGTGTGATCCTGCTGATCCTCATCACCTATTACTTCGGTGACGCGGCGGCGCAGGGCTTCGCGCACGATTTCGCCGGGCTGGTGATGTTCCTGGTCTCGGTGCTCACCATCTTCGCGATCGACGCGTTGGCGACTCCGCTGCGCCGCGCGCTGGGGAACGGCCATGACTGAGGCGAGCGGCTTCGCGCTGCCCGAGACGCGCCTGCTCGACCGGCGCCGCGCGCTGCTGGGCGGCGCCTTCCTGCTCACCGCGGGCGTCGCCGCGGCGCGGGTGCCGGGCAACCACATCGACCTGCTCGGCAAGCGCAAGCTCGACGCGTTGATCCCGGCGCACGTGGGTCCCTGGTCCTTCTTCTCGAAGAGCGGGCTGGTGACGCCACCGCCCGACCAGCTCTCAGACCTGCTCTACTCGCAGTTGCTCACGCGGGTGTACCTGGCGCCGGACCAGCTGCCGGTCATGCTGCTGATGGCGCAGAGCAGCGGCCAGACCGGCGTGCTCCAGGTCCACCGTCCCGAATATTGCTACCCCGCGGGCGGCTTCACGCTGACGGACAAGGCGGTCCGCTCGGTACCGCTGCCCGGCGGCCAGCTCGACGCGACCGTGATGACCGCCAGCGCCGACAATCGTGTCGAGCAGCTGATGTACTGGACGCGTGTCGGCCGTGACATGCCGCTCAGCTGGGCGCAGCAGCGCTGGTCGGTCGCGCGCGCCAACCTGCGCGGCGACGTGCCCGACGCGATGCTGGTGCGGATATCGACGCTGACTCACGATCGCGACGCCGGTCTGGCTACGCTGGCGGCGTTCACGCGCGCGCTCTTCGCCGCGGTGCCCGCCGACGTGCGCCGGGTGCTCGACAGCGCCGCCGGCTGAGCCGCCTCACGAGCGGCGGCTGGGCAGGTCGATCGGCTTCAGGACGAGGAGGATGAAGATCAGGTTGGCGACGATCAGCGCGACTGCGAGCAGATGCTGACCCGAATTCCCAAAATAATTGGCGAGCGCGCAGATCACCGCGCCCGCCAGATAGGCAAGCATCGAGTCCTGCCGGTCGCTGGAAACAGATCGTTGCAGAAACAGCACGACAAGGCCGGCGAAAATGGCCAAAGTCACCCAATCGTAAGCAGTTTCCATCCGGCGGTCCAATCCTTGACGCGGTAGCGGTACAGCAAATCCGCAGCTTGTGCTAGGTAGGCCATCAACAGTGAAAAGGGGATTGAGATGTTCAGGCGTGGGACTTTGATCGCGGCGAGCTCGCTCGCGCTGCTCGCGGCGGGGTGCGACCGCAAGCCCACCGGGCAGTCGGTCGCGGTGGTGAACGGGGACGAGATCTCGATCGGCGAGCTCAACGCCGAGCTGCAGCAGGCCAACGTGCCGCAGGGCGCCGACCAGAAGGCGGTGCGCGCACAGCTGCTGCAGAATATCATCAGCCGCCGCCTGCTCGCGCAGGACGCGCGCAAGAACGGCGTCGACAAGACACCCGAGTTCCTCAGCCGCCAGCGTCGCCTCACCGACGAGTTGCTGATCGCGATGAACGCCGAGCGCCAGAACGGCAGCCAGAAGCTGCCCGACCAGAAGGCGGTCGACCAGTTCATTGCCGCCAACCCGCAGGCCTTTGCGCAGCGCCAGGTGCTCGCGCTGCAACAGATCGCGATCGATCCGCCGAGCGATCCCAAGGCGCTGGTGCCGCTCAAGGACGCGCACTCGCTCGACGCGGTGGCGGCGGCGCTGACCAAGCTCAACATCCCGTTCACGCGTACGAGCGGCCGGCTCGACACGGCCAGCGTACCGCCCGAGGTGCTCAAGCGCATCCTCGCGCTACCGTCGACCGAGCCGTTCGTGCTGCCAGCGGGCGGCAAGCTGTTCGCCAACGTGATCGTCGGGCGCGAGCCGGTGGCGATGTCGGCGGACGACATGCGCAAGGCCGCGCTCGGCGCGCTGCGCAAGCAGAATGAGGAGAAGAGCCTGAACGATCAGGTGAAGCAGCTCCGCTCGACCGCGAAGATCGAGTATCAGCCGGGCTATGCCCCCGCGCCGACCGGCGCGGCCGCGCCGGCCGCTGCCGCCAAGTAAGGTGAGGGCGGCGGCGTCAGGTGGCGCCGCCGCTCGTCCGTAGTTCTGCGGCCCTGAGTGTGGGTGCGTGTAGCGCCTATGGCATCGGGCCGCGGCGTTCGAAGGAGCGCGCCGGATCGCCACATTCTTGTCGTTATGACGCCGTCGTCATCCCGGCCTTGAGCCGGGGTCATGGTTCCGCAAGAACGACGGTTCGTTCGAGCGCGGTTCGACGGATCCCGGCTCAAGGCCGATGACGAGGTGTTTCGTCCGACGCAGGACGCCGCCGGCGGCGATCGGTCAGATCGCCGATACCAGCCCTGCCGCTTATTTATAATAGTCCGCGTAGCCGGCGCCGTAGCCATAACCGTAGCTGTCGGCGAGCAGCCCGCCGTCGAAGCGGTTGAGCACCACGCCGGCGCAGGGCGCCTGGTCGAGCACGTGGAGCGCGTCCTTGACCTGCTTCTTGGTCGTGCGACCTTCCTCGACTACCATGATGAAGGCGTCGAGCTTGGTCGTCACGATCGTCGCGTCGTCGTTGGCGAAGACGGGCGGCAGGTCGCACAGGAAGATCGAGGGCGCGGTGACCGCACGCATCGACGCGATCGCGCGCTCCATCCGCGACGAGGCAAGCAGCTCGGCCGAATGCGCCGGGGCGCGGTCGGTCGGCAGGATCATCAGCCGCTCACCCTGCGGGTGGCAGGCGATCGCACCCAGCGAGTCGACGTCGCCCTCGAGATAGTCGCGCATGCCGCGCTCGACCGGGATGCCGAAGTTATAAGCGATCGAGCCGCGGCGCAGGTCGAGGTCGACGAGATAGGTGTCGAGCCCCGGGGTACGCGAGAGCGCCGCCGCCAAGTTGGTGGCGCAGAACGACTTGCCCACCGCCGGGGTCGCCGAGACGATGCCGAACAGCCGCCAGCCCTTGTGCCGCTGCAGCTTGAGCAAGCGCGAGCGCAGCATGTTGAACGGGCGGGAGCGCACGTCGCGGCTGTCGAAGCCGTAGATGCCGCGCTGCTTCGCCTCCGCCGTGGACCAGGCGAACTCGGCGCTTTGGTCCAGCGCGGGGAAGGTCTCGCCCGCGAACGGTGCGAACTCGGGCTTGGTCATGGGAATGGCCTTGAGCATGTCGGTCATCTTCACAGCGCTCCGCCGGACTCGGCGGCAAGACGGGGTTTGCGGCGGAACGGCAGCCCGGGCAGCCAGCGGCGGCGCTTCTGCCCCGGCGCGAGGTCCGGCGTGAAGGTGGGCACCACCGTCAGCGTCTCGAGCCCGAGCGCCTTGAGCTGGTCGACGCCGCGGATCGGGCGCATCAGGAACTCGAGTGCCAGTGCGAGCACCAGGCCGAGGCCAAGGCCGCCCGCGACGCCGCCGCCGATCAGCATCAGGCGGTTGGGCGAGACCGGGTGGTCGGGTGCCGCAGGGGGATCGACCACGGTGAGCCGCTCGCCCTTCTGCTCCTGCGCCATGCGCGCCGAGTTCTGCGCGCGCAGCACGTTGCCGGTAATGTCCTTCAGCTGGTCGCGCAGGCCGCTGGCGCGTGCCTCGAGCTGGTTGACCTGCTCCAACACGACCGGCGCGCGCGACGAATTGGCGAGGCTGGCCGAGGCGCGCGCGTTGTCGCTGGCGCGATAGGATTCGAGCTGCGCGATCTGCGCGTTGTTGGCCTGGATCTGGCTCTGCACCAGCGCGGTGTCGGACGTGTCGCCCTGCGACTTGGCGATCTCCTGCGCCTGCGCCAGCCGCGCCCTGGCGCGGATCACGTCAGGGTGGCCCTCGTTATACACCGCCCGGGCGGCGATCAGCGCCTGCTCGGCCTGCTGCACCAGCGGGTCCTTGCCGCCGGACTTGCGCGATTGCGCCAGCAGCGCGCGATTCTCGCTCTGCAACTGCGCTATCTGCGCGCTGTAGCCGCTGCTGTTCGAGGGCATGACAATGCCGCCCGACGACAGCGCGAGGCCGTTGCGCGCCTTGAGCTGGGTGATCTGACCCTCGATCTGGCCGATCTGGTCCTGTAGCTTGCGCGACTGGTCCTGGAGGAAGTCGACCGTGTTGGTCGCCTGCGCCGCCATGGTGGTCGCGTCGATCTCGAGGAAGCGGCTGACGATGCTCTGCATCACTGCCTGCGCCTTGGCGGGATCGGCGTAGTCGAAGCTCATCGTGAAGGCGATCGTGCTGGTGCCGCCGTTCTGCGCCTGCTGGCCCTGGCCGATGTCGCCGCTCACCGCCTGCACCGCGGTGGCCTTCTGCATCGTCTCGACGATCTCGGACAGCGGCTTGGAGCGCCGCTCCTTCTCGTACAGATTGTTCTGCTCGATCAGCGCGATCAGGTCGCCGCGGCTGAGCACCTGCTCGCGGATCTTGGCGATGCGCTGGTCGATGATCGTCGTCAAAGGCGAGCTCACCAGCGTCGAGGGCAGCTCCTGCGACTCGACCAGCAGTGTCGCCGACGAGCGGTACATCGGCGGCAGCAGCAGCGCGAGCGCCACCCCGATCGTGGAGAGCACCACGAAGGGGACGATGATCAGCCAGCGGCGCTGCCACAGGATCGTGGGGATATAACCGAAGAAGCCGCCGCCGCCCTCTTCCTCGTTCGTGTCGACGTCACTCACTGCGTATCGCCCCATCTCGCTCGCACGAATACCTTGACGTTCAGGTCCGACGGCCAGTCTCGCCCGCCGCCGGTTGCCCGTCGATAGCCGCCCGTAACGCCGCCGAAGAGGCGCCGCGAGAAGCCATGCTCGTAACTTGCACCACCAGTGATGAAGGAGGCGTTGCGCGCCTGCAGAAGATTCGACGTTTCCTGCACGCGCGAGTAATCGACCGACGCACGCACCACGTCATTCTCACGGACCTGGTACGAATAGTCCAAGCCGGCGCCCTGGCGCTTGGAGATGTCACCGAAGCCGGTCGGCTGCGCGTCCGAATAGGCGCGGAAGCAGGTGTTGCTGCGCTGCCCTGCCTTGCACGCGAAGACATTGCCCGAGACGCCGGTCGAGTGCGTCGTTCCCAGCGGCGTGCGCGAGGTGATGAACAGCGCGCCGAGCGCGGCCGTCACCGTGACCGAGGAGCTGAACTGGTGGGTCAGCGTCACCTGCGGCTGGTAGAAAGCGCCCGAGGTGCGCTGGCGCTCGAAGCTGGTCCACGACCCCGAGCCCTGGAGCCCGACGCTGGTGCGCGCCGACACCGCGTGCGACCAGCCGAGCGTCGCCGACTTGCTGGTGGACGAGGTCAGGAGGCTGCTGTCGGCATAGCTGATCCGGCTGGCGCGCAGCTCGCCGTTGACCGTGTCGCGCGTGCTGATTCGCAGGTCGGCGCCGACCGCGGCGACCAGGCTCTTCTGGCGCTGACGCAGGCCGAGCAGCGCGATATCGGGCGTGCCGAGATCGGGCGGCAGCGACGGATCGAGCACGCCGACGAGGCCATAGCTGCTCTGGCCGATGATCGAGCTGTCATAGCTCACCACCGCGTGCGCGTTGAAGGTCTGGCTGAGCTGACGCCGCGCGCGCGCCTCGACGCCATAGCTGTCGGCCGAGTCGTACCGCGTGAAATAATCGGTGCGGCGGTAGTAGGCGCTCAGCGCGGCCTCGCCCTTCTCGTCGAGGCGGACGAGCTGGGGCGTGATCGACAGTTCGGTGAAGGCGCTGCCCGTGTCATTGTCGTCGATCACGAACGGGTTGGTGGAGTATCCGACCCCCGCCTGACCGTCGACGATGAAACGCGTGGTCTGCGCGTCGGCCAGCGCCGACGGCAGCACCGCCAGCGCGGCGCCGAGCGGCAGCGCCACGCCGGCGCGAAGACGACGGGTCATGCTACTCACGGGACGATCACCGTGTCACCGCCGCGCACCAGCGGCAGCGACTCGTTCGACAGATTGTCGGTCGAGCCGCGCATCAGGTCGCTGAGCCGCACGCGCACCGCCTGTGCGCCCGTCGGCGTCTTGCGCAGGATCACGACGTTGCCGAGCGACGCGAACTCGGTCGGGCCGCCGGCGAAGCTGAGCGCCTCGAGCACGTTGACGTAGCGGCCGGGGTTGAAGGAGCCCGGCGAGCGGACCTTGCCCAGCACCGAGAATTGCATGCCCTGCGGCGTCTTCACCGAGACGGTCACCTGCGGCACGGCGGTGCGATACTGGCCCTCCAGCCCCTTGGTGATGCGCGCCTCGATCTCGCTGGGTAGCGCGTTGAGCGCGTCGACCTTGCCGACGAGCGGGAAGGAGAAGGTGCCGTCGGGCAGGACTCGGACGGTGCGCTGGAGACGCTCCTCGCCCCACACGAAGATGTCGAGCTCGTCGCCCGGGTTGATGCGATAGGCCGCGAGCGCCGCGGCCGAGCCGCCGGTGCCCGACTGCGCCGTCGCGGGCACGGCCCCGATCAGCGCCAAGGCCATCACTGCCCCGGACAGTAGCTTATTCACCATTCCCTTGACCCCCTAACTACTAAGGCCTGATCCACAAATCGATCGGCGCGCGCCACGAGTTTATTTGATCGCTCGTCCCATATCGAGTAACGGGCGCAGCGTCAGCCGCCTTACCGCATTTTCCTTTCCATGTACGCACGAGATTGTTGAGTATGTGCAGCATTCTGGTGCGTCGAACGAAGCGGTCGGGCCGCGCGGCGCTGTTGTTAACGCTGATCACCCTGGCCGCCTGCCGCGCGCCGGAGGAACGCGCCGCGCGCTATGCCGGCATGTACGAGGCGGCGCTGGCGGGAAACGATCCCTGGACCGCCCGGCTGGCGATGCAGCGCGCGGTCGCGATCGATGATTCGAACCCGCAATATTGGGCGGCGCTCGGTCGCGTGCAGCTGACCTTGGGCGACTATGCCGGTGCCTTCGCCGCGTTCGTCCGCTCCAACGAGCTCGATCGCTCCAACGCCAACGTGATCCAGACGCTCGCCGACCTCGCCGCGCTGAGCGGGCGGGTGGAGGACGCGCGGCGCTACGCCAATCAGGTGTTGCTGCTGCTGCCGAGCGACCCGGCGCCGCAGGCCACGCTCGGCTTCGTCGCGTTGCACGACCGCGATTTCGACTCCGCGCTCAAGCGCGCCGACACGGTGCTCGCCAGCCGCCCCGAGGACTCGAACGCCACCATCCTGAAGGCGCGCGCGCTGGCCTCGAGCGGCGATCCCGACGCATCGCTGAAGCTGCTGACCGCTTTCACCGCCGCGCATCCCCGCGACGGTGCCGCGCTCGACACGATGGTGACGGTGGCGCGGCGCTTCAATCGGCTGCCGTCGCTCGCCGCGGCGCGCGAGAAGCTCGTCGCGCTGCGCCCGCACGATGCGGCGGGGCGCGTCGCCTATGCCGAGA
>Ga0325400_1003722_pt1 | contig 13904 bp, 10 predicted proteins | sample PopdelMetagenome_2_FD_205662 | JGI IMG/M metagenome (GOLD analysis project Ga0325400, IMG submission 205662) | Populus deltoides microbial communities from Bellville, Georgia, United States - Xylem-PdKOR-R1 | ecosystem: Host-associated > Plants > Phyllosphere > Stem > Wood/Secondary xylem... | reverse complement strand
AAGCCTATCAACTAGCTTTGTAGTTAGAAAAGCAATAAGCATTCCAAAGAATCAAAGTAGTGATAGATTGGTGTGGATTGAGTAGACCATCACCGATGCAAAACAATATAAAAAGCAACACGAACACAGTTAGAAGTGAAGCCTCTTATAGAGATCAGAATAAAGTAGGTATGAGTTTTATAGGATCATAATGTTATAAGTGCAAAGGACATGAACATTTTGCAGTAGTGTGCCCTACAAAGGAGAAGAAGAAGATTATGCATGTCTCTGAACTAAATCTTGAAGTAGCACTATAATTATCAAATTGAGATCAAGACACTGTGGAAGAAGATATTGAAGAGACTGGAGAGGTAAGGGTGCAAGCTAACATCTTTCACACTAGAGTTGCACATAAGGGCAAGACACACACTTAATGTGATTATTAACAATGGTAGTGAACTTAATGTCATATCTACTGAAGCAGTGGAGAAACTAAAATTATAAAAAAAGAAGCATCCTGCCCTATACAATGTTATCTGGATTACTGACAAGCATCCTATTATGGTCCAACATCAATGTTTGATATAATTTTCTTTAGGCAACCATTTTGAAGATGAAGTCTGGTGTAATGTACTCTCTATGACAATATGTCATTTACTTTTAGGTCGACCATAGCTATTTGACATTAAGGTGAATTATAATGGGTATGAAAACACTTATTCCTTGATGTGCAAGAAGAAGAAGTTGATTTTAGAGCCTTTTTCTATTATCAGAACCTAATTTTTGTTTTTTTAAAATAAATAAATAAAATAAAATAAAAAATGAATGAATGAAAAATAAATTGAAATTATAAATTAGAAGTTTGAAGACTAATAGAGATGAAATTATAAATTTGAAAGTCAATTTTGGTAGAAATTGAAACAATTGATAAGTTTAGGGACCTAATTAAACTTTGGATTAGTTTAATTAAAGAAATCAGCAGCTTAATTGAAGAATTGATAAGTTTGGGGACTTAATTGAACTTCAAATTAGTTTAATTAATGAATTCAAGGGTTTAATTGAAGAAATATCAAAGTTTAGAGCCAATTAGGGACCAAATTGATTAAATTGGAAACCAATGACTATTTTATAAATGACACTGAAATCCAGGGGTTTAATTGCAATTAATCCAAGGGTAGAATTAGAAAAAAAAGAAGATTTACATAAGGACCCAACTGCTAAATGTCAACAATTCAGGGGGCAGATTAGAAATATCCATTTCAAGTGAAAACGATGTCGTTTCAAAGAGAACTATTCACCATCTTCTTCACTCATATTGGTTCAACCGGAAGGAGAAACGGTAGCAAATCAATGGACGTCTGCCAGTTGCCCCACGATGCATGCCGTTACCAAGGCATGAATGCATGTCATTCTCTGAGAAAGGCCATGACAGGGGGGGATGAAGAGGAAAAAAACCAGAGAATAGGGGGTGAGATACAAAGAATAGAGGAACGAACATAAAAAAAAATATAGGGGGAGGAACACAAACGAAAGGCCACAAGATAAACAACACACATAGAAGGAAGCAAGAGAGGACCGAGAGACTAGAGGACAGAGAGGGAACAGAGAACAAAAGAAAACGAAGATGGTGAACAACTAGACAAACGCACAGAGAAAACCAGAGAAAGAACGACCAGAAATAAACAAACAGAAAGAGAAGGAAATAGTGACCATTGTCTTCGCCATCTCCAGCAACAGGTTAGCCTTTCATCTCTTCCCCGCTTTTGATTCATTTTACACGTGCGAAGGTAGTTATCATTACCTTCACCCTGTGTAGAGCATGTGTGAATAATTCACGCATGAGTGCCTGCTGCCCACCGGCTCACTAACTTGTGCCAGTGACCAGGCCAGCCCAGCCGGGGTCTGGCCCAGCTGAAGTCTAGCCCAGCTCGTACAACTGAGCTTGATCCAGCCATAAAAAAACCAGAAACAGTTGAGACCGAGCTGGGCCGGGCCTTAGGCCTAACTGGCCCAATTTGTTTTGGGTCAAGGGTATGTTTGGCAAAACACACCCTTCTGTCAATTCTCTTTATTTTATTCTTTTTTGTTTTGATATTTGGCCAAACGAGCCTTTTTGTGATATCAAAAAATTCCAAAAAAATTAATGAATCCTTTTGATTTTATTTGCGGGTCCCTCGTATGTTTTTGATGATTTCATTGCATATTTGATTTGTGGATTTTTACTGTAAAATGCAAATATGGTATGTGATACATTCTTGTCCTTTTTTTATATAAAAAATAAGAAAAAAAAAATGTATGCTTTGCTTTCAAATTCAAGTTTTATTGATTTATTCATTGGCGCTAGAGTCAGGAATACCACGCTTTTTTTATGTTACATAATATTTACCAACGCCAGAGTTGGAAGTATTCGTATCTGAATATTTAGTGGCGCTAGAATTAGGAATATTACAAGCAGATCATTAGGAGTACAATCCAACAAAGTCTTAGTAATTTAATACAAAACCAACAGCCAACTTCAGATAGGACGCTTAAGGGGTGGTAATATATTCTCTTTTGCATAACCGGTTCCGTACCTTAGAATCTATGTTGACCATAATATTAGGTGACGACTCTTTAAATAAGACATTTCCCACCTAAAAACAAGATGCTAGAAATCTGTTCTTTCATAAATATAATTATTAAAGGTCGTCGCGATATCGGGTGCGACACTTATTAGAGAGTTTCAACAAAATTCAACCATAATACTATCACTTTAAGGGTTTTAAAAAACACTACATGAGAATCCAATTGTGTTCATACTAATTTATAAGGCTATAGACAAGAAAAGTTAACCAACAATTGAAGTTTTGCCAGCAGCTCTTCAACATCTACTATAACAGTTTGAAGATATTTTCCCAAAAGAACTCCGTTCCCAATTACTACCCTTATATGATATTTAACAATCAATTAATTTGGTTCCAGGTTTTTCATTACCAAATCTTTTACATTGTTGAATGAGCCCTATAGAACGTAAAGAATTAAAACGACTAGTACAAGAGTTTGAAAATAAAGGGTTTATAAAAAAAAGGCTTAAGTTTTTGTGTTGTACCAGCCCTTTTCATGCCAAAAAAGATAGGAGTTTGAGGATATACATTGATAGCAGGGCAATGAATAAGATCATAATCAAGTATTGTTCTCCAATTCCATAGTTGGATGACATGCTTTATCAATTAGGAGGTGTTAAAATTTGCTCTAAACTATATCTAGGGAGTGGTTATCATTAAATTTGTATAAGATTTGAATATGAAAGATGAATTGTACGAGTGGCTGGTAATGCCTTTTGGCCTAACAAACACACCTAACACGTCATGAGAGTAATGATTCAGACCTTGAAGCCTTTTCCAGGCAACTGTGTTGTCATGTATTTTGATGAAATATTTTCAATTAAAATATGGAAGAATATCTAGAACATTTAGAGTAGATTTTGCAAGTCTTGTGGTAAGAGAATTTTTTTTGCAAATCTTAACAAGTGCCTTTTCTTCCAATCCAAGGTGAATTTATAGGATTTATTATATCTCAACAAGGAGGGGAAACTGATTCAAAGAAGGTTCTTATAATTTTGGAGTGGCTAGAACCACAATCATTTTTTAGGTAAGAAGTTTTCATGGTTTAACCATCTTTTATCATTGATTTATTCATGCTTTTAACACCATCATGGCTCCAATCACAAAGTGTTTGAAAAAAAAAATTTTAAGTGGTCTCCTACGACAGCAAAGGCTTTTCAAATTATTAAACAGAAGATGGCAGGAACTCTTATTCTTAAACTCCCAGACTTTTCTCAGGTTTTTAAAATTTATTGTGATGCATTCTATGTAATTTTGAAGGTGTATTGAGCTAAATAGGACATCTCATTGCATATTACAGTGAAAAGTTGAATGATACCAGGAAGCAATATTCAACATGATTTAGAATTTTATGCTCTTGTTTAGACCTTGAAGCATTGGAGGCCTTATTTTATCCATTGAGAATTCATTCTGTTTATAGATTATGACTTCTTAAAGTATTTGAATTCTCAAAACAAGTCAAGTAACAAGCTTGCTCGATGGATCAATTATCTGTAATAATTTAGTTTTGTTTTCAAGCACAAAATTATCCATGAGAATAAAATGACAAATGTATTTATTCGCAGACCCTATCTATTAATCATTCTCTCAACAAACCTGATAGGTTTTGCTTCAATAAAAGATTGTTATAGTACAAATCTAGATTTTCAGAAGATATGGAGTTCCTTACATAACATTCCTTCTTTTCCAATAATAGATTATACCATCATAGATGGTTACTTAATTAAAGGTGGGTGTATTTGTATTCCTAGGGATTCATTATGGGAGTTTATTATTTAGAAATTACATGGAGGAGGAATAACAGGTCATTTTGGACAAGGCAAAACATTTTCTTTGGTTGCTGATCGTTTCTATTGGCCAAATATGAGAAAAGATGTCAATATCATTGTGAGCTGGTGTAGAATTTATCAACTGAATAAGGGGAACAAACACAATATTGGTCTTTATACTTCCTTACTTATTTCATAGAGGTTGTGGCTTGAATTGAGCATAGATTTTATATTAGGACTTCCAAGTACAGTTCGGGGTAATGATTCTATCATGGTGGTGGTGGATCGATTTTCCAAAATGGTTTATTGTATTCCATGTAAAAAGACTTTTGATGCTTTCCATATTGCTTCTATACTTCTAAAAGAAATTGTGTGACTACATGGCCTTCCACTTTCTATTATTTTTGATAGGGATGTCAAATTTATCACCAAACTTCTTTTTTCTAGTGCCTTCCACCATAGACCGATGATCAAACCAAAGTCACTAACAAAAGTCTTGACAATCTGCTCAATTGTTTAACTAATAATCATAATGATATTTGGGATTTAATTCTACCCCAAACTGAATTTGCATTCAATAACACTGTCAACAAAACAACATGATGTATAACATTTGAACTTGTGTATGGTTTGCATCCCAATGTACCCATAAATGTTACTTCCTTACCTCAGCCTCGGAAGGCTAGTGAGACATGACTAGATTTTGCAGCATTTATATCTTCTTTACATAAGAATGTTAGGTAACGATTACAGAAAATGTTGTTAAGTATAGTGCTCAGACAAACCGTCACAAGAAGGTTATGCAATTTGAAGAAAGTGATCTAGTGTTAATAAGATTAAGACCTAAAAGGTTTCCCCATGTAATATATAGAAAGTTACATGCTAGGAGGGGTGGTCCATTCAAGATTCTTAAGAAATTAAAAGCTAATGCTATTTTGGTTGATTTACCAACAGAATCTCAATTTAGTCCAATTTTCATTGTGAAAGATCTTACAACTTATCATAGTTCTATCTCTATTTATGAACTAGAGGATCCTCCTTCAACTATTCTTCAGATTTCATCCACTCCTAAAATTATGGATTCTATATTGACATATTAGTACATATTAAAAGGGGGGTTATAATAAGTTCTTGGTACAATGGATATCTAAATCCTATTTGGAGGCAATGTGGTTACATGAAGGTGAAGTTCATCGTTTTAATCCTAAATTGCTTCAAGATTATGTTCAAAATTACTTGAGGCAAATTGCTTGGGGAATGGGGAAGTTAATGCAAATTCTAGTGATCAAGACATGAGCATCCAAAGCAAAACTAAGCAGAAATAACTAATTGAATCTAACAACGTGAAAAAGGGTGATAAAACTAAGGATTTTGCTAAATCAAATTCCAATGAGTTGAAGTACTTTGCGCAAGCTAAATTTCCTGCTATTTATGTTGGAAACAAAAGACAATTGATATCCAATAATTAATGGTAATCTTATTGGATTATCATTCAAGTGGCAGTAGTAACTGCTATTGTCTTTATCCGTTAGTTATTAGCAATTATGAGTCTAAATATTTAATAATTATCAATTGTAAAACTACATATGGAAGATTAGTAGTTTCAACATGACACATAATGAAAACCTATTTGTTATTTGGTGTTTCCAATATAGAAGTAATTCCTTTGAGTGATATGAGGCTACTTGTTTTTATTAATTGTAATTCTTTGTTTGCAATAAAACTATCAGATTTCTTTATTTCTTTTTATTAATTTCCTTTTCGTACAACTAAGTTTACTTTGTTTACATATAATTGTTCCTATTCATAGTACAGTTTCCATTAACTGCACTCCCTATAAAGAAATTCATCTAAATCTTCATGGCCTATAGCACTTGAATTTTGAACATTTAGCTATAGCTTAAAAGGAAATATTGTATATGATTTTATGTCTTGTGGCATATTTCAGAGGCTAATCTACAAACATAATAACAATGTAATAGAATATAACTTAATATGCATCAGATTTGCATCAAGAAACAATAACACTACTAGTTAGTTGTCCCTTGTGATGATATTTAAGCATATATTTTAGAAAAAAAAGCACAACAAGGTTAGAATATCTCGTACACTTTAACAACTTTTTTTATATTTCGAATTTAAAATTCTATATAGTCAACTCAAAAAATCTAATATCTTATTCATTTGACATATGAATTACTTGAAGAATTGGTTGGAGCTACTATATTTTTTAAACTGGATTTAAGATTTGGATAACCATTAATTCCATTTATGAGGTTGATGTATTATCACACATCTGAGATAAGTTTCCAAGCATTGATTCAATCTCTTAGTCTGCCTATTTGTTAATGGATTGCATGTAGAGCTCATAAGCAATTTGACCTTTGACTTATTGAATAATTCCTTTCAGAAAAAAAAAAACTAGTAAACATTTATCTTGGTTAGTCATAATGGTAGTTGGTAACCTATGAAACCTAAATAAATGGTCCATGAACATCTTAACCACATCTTGAGCCGTGAATAAATGTGAGAGTACAACGAGATGTCAATACTTTATAAACCTGTCAACCACCATCAATATAATGTCTTTGCCTTCTAACTTAGGCAATCCTTCTATGAAATTCATAATGATATCTTTCCATGTCCCTTTTATAATTGGAAAAGGTTGAAGTAGACTTGGATAATCCACCCTCACCAATTTAGCTTGTTTACAGATGTTACATTTGCTAAAAAATTCCTCTATTTTTTTTTTTTTTATAATAGGCTAGTAGAACATGTTCTTTAACCTTTTGTAAGAGTTTTGGATAATCTTTTTCCTTAATTGGTCTTTAACACCAATCACCACCCTATTTTTAAACCTTATAACTCCCTATATATATGAATAATTTGGTCAGTTATGTCGATACACGACGTCGGACGACAGCTCTCACTTTTTGTTTATTTAACAAAAAGGGTTTTTTCTCGAATGGGGGAAATAAAGATTTTATTGGAGTCGCCATCTAGTAATTTGAGGGAACTAGAAATCCCAAATTAGACACTGGTCCCAGAGATTCGGGCACGGGGTTAGTTATGATTAAGGGAAGGTAGACACAACCCTTAAAACATCCTTTCAAAAGAAAAGTTACCCTTACTTGTGTGTTTTTTATTTGATTCAAATGCTATTATATTTTGGGCTTATTTGCAATTTGTTTTTTTTAAATGGTTAACGTCGGTCCCTAATAATAGAAGACACGTTAAAAATGACATCAGTTCCTAAAAATTAGGAGACTTGTCTAAAAAAATGACGTTTTAACCCTAAAAAGGAGAGTTACGTTTGAGTTACCAAAAGAAATAATGGATATAATCCATTATATTTTGGGTTTATTGGTAATTTACTTTTTTTTTAAAAATGGTTAACGTCGGTCCCTAAAAATAGAAGACGCGTTAAAAATATTATCAGTCCCTAAAAATTAGAAGACTTGTCTAAAATATGACATTTTAACCCTAAAAATGAGAGTTACGTCTGGGTTACCAAAAGAAATAATGGACATAATCCATATTTGGTATTTACATTTTTGACATTGATCCTTTTAAAAAAGAGACGTGTCGACTTTGGTTTTTTGTATTTTTTACGACATGCAAGAAAATTTAAAAGCATTTATATATATAAAAATATCAAAAATACAAGTAGAAACTCCCAAAAAAATTACCTGAGTGCCACTGTATAGGTAAAAGACTGAAATAACCTCGGGTTTCTCGAAAAATTAGGAAAATGCCACTGGCTGCGCGTGTGGCACACGCGCGGTTACTGTTGGTGGCGGCGAGATTTTCCGGCGAGATTTCTGTCCAACCGATGGTCGATCCTCGTAGATATGATGTCGAGGATTTTGATGGTGGTGGTATTGACGGTCGTTGATGGCTGATGAGTGAGAATCGACGACTTGAAGCTTCGGTGGCCGACGAAGATCGCGCCCTTGTTCCGGCGGGATGGGGCAGTAAAAACGCTGAAAAAGGCCGGGGTTTTGCTTTGTAGGAGGTTGGCGACCTTTCTGTGGTGGTTCGGAGGCTTCAAACGGCCGGCGATGGGAGATCGGAGGAGAGAGAGAGAGTCGCCGGGGAGAGGAGAGAGAGGCTCTGGGTTATACTACTGTGTGAACGCTAGCACGGTACACCGATGCAGCTGAATCCTGTAACCCGTTGGATCTCTGATGAAAAGATCGTGCGGCTGTGATTGATTCGATCTGCAGGTTGATCGGACGGTCTGGATGAGCAGAGTTTTGATCTGGTGTGACGCGGTGTACTGAGATCTTGGTACACCGTTTGACGTGGCGCCACCAGATCTAAAGACAAATTGTTTTAAGGGCTGAGATTGATTTGGGTTTTAATTGGGTGTGGTAAGCCCTATTGTATCCTATTAAATCAACGATTCAGATCTATACACTATTAGATCTAACAATTTGAATATTTTTGATATTTTTCAGGTTGTTTTTAATCAAAATCAATATCTTACACGCACGAAGAAATAGTAAAAAAACATGAATAGTGACAGGGAGACATGCAAATCTTAAATTTCCATAAATCTTATTTTTTTAATAACCGTTTGCTTTCGGTGCAACTGCCCGTTTGACAAAATTTTTTATTTTATTTTATTTTATTTTTTATTATGTATAATAATATATATTTATATAGATAAAATTAAAAACTCAATTCAGTATTAGAAAAACCCGATTCAACCGCTAAAAATCCATTTTAATGACCGAAAATTATGTTGAAATACTGAAAAAAAAAACTTTTGATGGGTATCAACCCGGTAAACCGGGTTTTGACAAAAAAATAACAGTTTTGACCCAAAATGGCCTGAAACTTATTTTTTACCTTGGTCGACATGGTTTGACCCGTATTGACCCGGTGGACTCGGTTTTGGTTGAAAATGACGGTTTTGAACCGAAACTCATTTTTATCCTGGTCGACATGGTTTGACCCGGTGGACTCGGTTCTTATGGAAAGATGCGGTTGACTCGAGAAATTTTTTTCGAATTTTAAACTTTTTTCCTAATTTTTTTGGATTTTTATAAATAATAATAGAAATAAAATAACATTCTAGACAATCTTGGTGAATCCAAAATTGGGTTACAACAAGTTATATGAATTGATCATCTTTTTAGTGACAATATTACGAATGGATGAATCTTCTTTATAACCATCATTGATTTCCTCATGTTAAGTTGAAACTACTGCTGTAATTGCTCTCAACTCTTCTTTTATCTGTATTGACAAGGCATTAACTATCATATTCTATTTTTATTTTCTATATAAGATCTGATATCTAAGCCTCATTAGTTTAGTCAATCCCTTCCCTTAAACTAGAGTATGGATTTTCTACTCTAATAAGTGCTCTAAACTCTTATGATTAGTTTTAATTATAAACTGATCCTGCTCTAGATATTGTCTTCACTTATCAACTGCCATCAATATGATAATGTACTCTTTTTCATATATAGATAACCCAAAGTGTTTGACATTTAAAGCTTCACTAAGAAAGCTAATAGTTTACCCTTTTACATAATACCTCCTCCAAACCATTTGCACATGCATCTGTTTCTAGAACAAATAACTTATTAAAATTTGGTAATGCTAATATAAGAGTTATACATAAGGTTGTTTTATATTTATCAAAAGTTTCTTGAGTTACAGTTGTCCAATTAAAGCCATTCTTCTTCAATAATTATGTTAATAGTTTACTGATTATGACAAATCTTTAAGTAAACTTCTTGTAATATCCTGCTAAACCCAAGAATCACTTTAGTTTTTTCGCTGTCAGAGGAATTGGCTATTTTTTAATGCATCTATCTTTTTAAGATCCATAGACACTTCTGTATTGGATATGATATGCCCAAATACTCCACTTGTTGTTCATATAATATATATTTGGACCGTTTTGCATATAATTAATTGATCTTCAAAGTCTTAAAAACCATTCTAAGATAACTAACATGTAGTTATAATGTAAAACTATATATTAATATATCATCAAATAATACTAACATAATTTGTTTTTCAAGAAAGGCTTTAACACATTATTCATCAAAGCTTTAAATATGGCATGAGCAATTTTTAATCTAAAAGGCATCACCTTGAATTTGTAATGTCCTTGATTAGTTTTAAATGTTGTTTTCTCTATATCATCCTCAAATATTCTTACTTAATGATAACATGATCTTAGATCCAATTTAGAAAAGAATTGTGAACTATATAGCTCATCCATTAAGTCATCAATAAGTGGAATTAAAAACTTGTTCTTGACAATTATATTGTTTAAATGTTTATAGTCAACATAAAATCTCAATGTGTTGTTTTTTTTTTAACCAATAATACTAGAGAAACAAAAGGGCTGCAATTGTGTTGTATGATTCCACACTATAATATCTCTTTAATCAGCCTTTCAAAATTTTTTATGCATGAAAGAACTTTTATATAGTTTCATATTCACAGGCTCCACTCTTGGAAGTAATGATATCCTGTGATCTAAGCTTCTTACTGATAATAAGTTCTTTAGTTTTTTAAAAAATAGACCGGAATTCATCCAAAAGCTCTTTAAATTTTGGTTTAAATTCCTTTTTATCTTTCATGCTGGTAGCTTTTATTGAAAATAATTTTCCCATAAAACCATATAAAATTTCTTTCAAATTCTTATAGATTTTAGTAGTTGATATCATTCGTAATATGTATTTTTTCACAATACCCTTAAGTTCAATCATTTTTTCTCTTGTTTTAAAAGACAACTTCATTTTAACAAAATTAAACAATATAGGCAAATAAAGCTTCAATCAATCCACACTAAGCACTATGTCACATTTCACTAGCTTCAAAACTCTCAAGTTTTCTTTGAATTTATACCCTTATATAAACCAGGTAAATAATGGATCATAGGTATTACACCTCATTATACTTTTATTTACCATAGTTACTGCCAAGATAATAGTTTTCCTAATCACTGCTTTAATCTTATTCACCACTAAATCATCAATAAAATAATACGTACTTTCACTATCAATCAAGATTATAGGACTCATTCCCATACTACATCCCAAAATTCTTATGGTGTTATTAGCATAACTCTCAACTAAGATATTCAGAGATATGCCATATTCATTTACTTTCTCACCTTCAATTATCATTCCATTACTATCACCTTCTGTTATTTATAAGAACTTCTTTTTCTCTTCATTCAAACCTTCCATCATGTGTCAAATTTCGACACTATAATGGTGTCCAGTCATAGATTTTTCTCCACACTTAAAACACAAACCTAATCTTCCTTTTTGTTCATACAATGTTTTTGATTGTTTAGTATTGACTATTCTTTGACTGAATAAAAAGCTTAGTATAAGAGTTACATATTGCCATTCCAAAGTTGTAAACTAGATTACTCTCCTACAAGAATATGCTTCTCTTGGCCACTGTATTAATGGACTCATCTTGTTATTTAACTTGTTCAAATACTTGTAACAATATTGTAGGTTTGAAGATCTTTAACATTGATCTAATATCATCCTTTAATCCACTTATAAAATTTGAAATGTAAAATGATTCTCGTAGAGAATAAACATTTATTAAAGGTTCGAGTTCTTCAAATCTTTCCACAAACTTATCCACACTTTGTCTTGTGCTAACTTATTGAATTCTTCCACCGTATCTTTTTTATTGCCAAATATTTTATGAATTCCTCTTAGTTGGCTAAATTTTCTCCTTCATACAAGAATCCCTTGTATAAAATTTCTACCTTACCATCCAAGTACAATGATGCTAGCTTAACCCATTATTGCACTGGTACATAGTTTAACTTGAATACTTTCTTGTATTTACGTATCCAGCTTCTATAATTCTCTCATTAGAATTTTGGAAGATCAATCTTTGGCATTGCTATATAATGCCTCTCTCGTACTACTTCTTGGTTGCAAGAACAATCCACTCCTTGATTCATAAGTCCATCTCTTCGCGGATTCACCCTTCGAATAATACCTTTTATTGTGGTGTTAACTCTTTTAGGCACCATTTGAGAATGAGTTTTAATCTGTTTTTTTTTTAATTTAAACTTTTTTCTTCAAATTAATTTTTTTTAGTGTTTTTGAACCGTTTCAATGTTTTGATATCAAAAATAATTTTTTTTAAAAAATATATATTATTTTAATATTTTTTCAAGTAAAAAATACTTTAAAAAATAATCTTTCATTAGAAATTTGGAAGATCAATCTTTGGCATTGCTATATGATGCCTCACTCGTCCTACTTCTTGGTTGCAAGAACAATTCACTCCTTGATTCATAAGTCCATCTCTTCGTGGATTCACCCTTCGAATAATACTTCTTATTATGGTGTTAACTTTTTTAGATACCGTTTGAGAATAAGTTTTAACTTGTTTTTTTTTTAAATTTAAATTTTTTTCTTCAAATTAATTTTTTTAATGTTTTTGGACTGTTTCAATATTCTGATGTCAAAAATAATTTTTTTAAAATAATATTTTTTAAATGTTTTTTCAAGTAAAAATAACCGTTATCACACTACCAAATAATCTAACCTCTATTTATTGACTTCCAGAGTTAGCCTTCAAAAAATAATTATTTTGGCCTGTAAGGCAGCGTTTGGCATTGCGTTTGTAACTGTGTTTCGTCAAATTAAAAATTTTTTTTTTTAAAATTGAGTGCGGTTTGTACTTTTTGGATTGTTTTGATGTGCTGATGTCAAAAATGATTTTTAAAAAATAAAAAAAATCATTGGCATGTATTTCGGTACGAAAAGCTATTTGAAAAGCAACCGCAATCACACTGCCAAACACGATATAAGTATGAGTTGAAGTGATTAAGCTTCTTTCCATTCTCATTTGTAGTCTTTCAGAGGTGTTGAATTTGTTCATCAACTTTCCTACCATGGTCCTCTTGAACCTTCATCTTGTTGTTTTCCACCATTGCTGACATCTCAGGAACAAAAGCAACCTTTCCAAAGAAAATAAACAAAGAAAACCTTGGTTTAGGTAAGGCTGAGTTGTAGGTAACAACTATCATGTTCCACATCCCATGGCCTAGGATACGATTACCATTGCAGCCAAACACACGGTCTTCAAAACCCCTTCCAGCAAGTCTCCTCTATACCTTCCCTAATAACTCACCAACCCTCTCTCTCTCTCTCTCTCTCTCTCGTCCTTTCCGTGAAAAATAAAAACCGCTTAAATCTTCATTTTCGCTTCATCTTATCAAGCCCACACCACTGAGCACTTTATCTCTTTCAATGGCTCAACTAAAAACTGATTCTGCTCTCTCCCGTCGTATCGCTCGTGCTTTCATCGATTTCCTCAACTCCGGTTACCCCTCCCTCTAGAATCTTCTTTACCATAGATTGCATTTCATAATTCATATAATGCTGTTTTTCACTGCCTATGCTAATTTCACACTCTCTCGATGCCTTGTAATCGAATTGTGGCTATTTAATTCCATGTTTTTTCAGTGGAAGCTGCTCCCGGTGTTGACCTAGAAGGTCTGGAAGTTGCTAAAGAATGTGTGAGTGATGCTTTCAAGCTT
>Ga0325400_1003719_pt1 | contig 13906 bp, 12 predicted proteins | sample PopdelMetagenome_2_FD_205662 | JGI IMG/M metagenome (GOLD analysis project Ga0325400, IMG submission 205662) | Populus deltoides microbial communities from Bellville, Georgia, United States - Xylem-PdKOR-R1 | ecosystem: Host-associated > Plants > Phyllosphere > Stem > Wood/Secondary xylem... | reverse complement strand
GTGAAAGCGGTCTGCGACGGCTTGCTGAAGATATTCTCAAAGATGGGTATATCCACGCTGCAATCGTACCACGGCTCACAGGTATTCGAGATATTAGGATTGAATAAGACGGTAGTAGATCACTATTTTAGCGGTGCTGTTACCCGTATAGGCGGTTTGGGCCTTGACGAGATAGCCCGCGAGGCGCTGCTGAAACATCGCATCGGTTTTGCCAGTTCAAAAGGCGAAATCCGGTTATTGCCCGAAGGCGGTATATACCAGTGGAAGCGTCGCGGTGAGGAACACTTGTTTAACCCGCAAACGGTTCATCTGTTGCAGCACGCCACCAGCACAGGCAATTACGAGGTGTATAAAAACTACGCCAGGCTGGTTAACGAGCAAACCGAAAAGCATTACACCATCCGCGGTCTGCTGGATTTTACCCATCACCGCGAAGCTATCGATATTGACGAGGTAGAACCGATTGAAAGCATCATGAAGCGTTTTGCGACGGGTGCCATGTCGTTCGGTTCTATATCGCACGAGGCACACAGCACGCTGGCCATTGCCATGAACCGCATTGGTGCAAAGAGCAATACCGGCGAGGGCGGCGAGGACGAAATGCGCTATGAGCGTATGCCTAACGGCGATTCCATGCGCTCGGCTATCAAGCAGATTGCGTCCGGCCGTTTTGGTGTGACCTCCAACTATTTAACCAATGCCGACGAGCTGCAGATCAAAATGGCGCAAGGCGCCAAGCCGGGCGAGGGTGGGCAGCTGCCGGGCCATAAGGTGGACGACTGGATTGCGAAAACACGCCACTCCACACCGGGTGTAGGTTTGATATCGCCGCCACCGCACCACGATATTTATTCCATCGAAGATTTGGCACAGCTTATTTTCGACTTAAAAAATGCAAACCGTGCTGCCCGTATCAACGTGAAACTGGTATCGAAGGCAGGTGTAGGTACTATTGCCGCTGGTGTGGCCAAAGCGCATGCCGACGTCATCCTGATTGCAGGTTATGATGGCGGTACCGGTGCATCACCAATAAGCTCTATTAAACATGCCGGTTTGCCCTGGGAACTGGGCCTGGCCGAAGCACACCAGACATTGGTACGCAACAAACTGCGCAGCCGCGTAGTGTTACAGGCCGACGGACAAATGAAAACCGGTCGCGACCTGGTGATTGCTGCGTTGATGGGTGCAGAAGAATGGGGCGTAGCCACCGCTGCCCTGGTAGCAGGCGGTTGTATCATGATGCGTAAATGCCATTTGAATACCTGCCCTGTAGGCGTTGCCACGCAAGACCCGGAACTGCGGAAGCTGTTTAGCGGCAAGCCGGAACATATTGTGAATCTGTTCCGCTTTATGGCCGAGGATATGCGCGAAATTATGGCCGAATTAGGCTTCCGTACCATTAACGAGATGGTTGGGCGTGTACAGTTTTTACGGGTGAAAGACGGTACATTGAACTGGAAAGCCAAAAAAGTTGATCTGTCACCTCTATTGCATCCGGTTACGAATGCCAAAGGCAATACGTTGTACAACAGCCAGCAGCAGGATCATGGTATGAGCGATATTATCGACTGGAAACTGCTGGAAGCCGCACAACCGGCACTGGAAGACCGTACACCTGTTTTTGCCTCGTTTGAACTGAAAAATATCGACCGTACTGTGGGGACTTTATTATCCAACGAAATATCTAAAAAGTACGGCTCGGCCGGTTTGCCCGAAAATACAATCAACTTTAAATTTAAAGGTTCGGCAGGGCAAAGCTTTGGTGCATTTGCTGCTAAAGGTATATCGTTCGAACTGGAAGGTGAAGCTAACGATTATGTAGGCAAAGGCCTGTCGGGTGCGCAACTGGCTATCTATCCGGCTGCCGATGCGCAGTTTACGCCGGAGGATAATATCATTGTTGGCAACGTAGCCATGTATGGTGCTACTTCGGGCGAGCTGTTTGTAAGCGGTATGGCAGGCGAACGCTTTGCAGTGCGCAACTCAGGTGCAACGGTAGTGGCCGAAGGTATAGGCGACCACGGCTGTGAGTATATGACCGGTGGCCGTGCGCTGATTTTAGGAAAGACAGGCCGCAATTTTGCCGCTGGCATGAGCGGTGGTATTGCCTGGATTTATAACCCGGATAACACCTTTGCAGAAAACTGCAATCCTGAAATGGTTGATCTCGACCCGCTGACTGCCAGTGACGAAGAACAGATCATCACCTTGCTAAAGCGGCATTATCATTTAACACAAAGCAAGCTCGCACAGTTCTTGGTTAATAACTGGAAAGAAGCGTCGGGCAAGTTTGTAAAGGTGTTTCCGAAAGAGTATAAAAAAGTGTTACAAAAAAGAGATTTTCATACCGTTAGTTAAGTATAGAGATGGGAAAACCTACCGGATTTCAAGAGTATAACAGAGAACTGCCCGGCAAAGCAGCACCTGCCGACCGGGTAAAAAATTATAATGAGTTTGTAGGCTTATACAGCGACGAAAAACTGAACGAGCAGTCGGCCCGCTGTATGGATTGCGGTATACCCTTTTGCCACTCGGGCTGCCCGCTGGGTAACGTGATACCTGAGTTTAACGATGCCGTGTACCGCAAAAATTGGGTAGAAGCTTACGAAATACTATCAACCACCAACAATTTTCCGGAGTTTACCGGCCGCATTTGCCCGGCCCCGTGCGAATCGTCGTGTGTGTTGGGTATTAATAAGCCACCGGTAGCTATCGAAGAGATTGAAAAACATATTATCGAAATTGCTTACGCGAAAAACCTGGTTAAGCCTGTTGCACCTTTCCTGAAAACCGGTAAAAAGGTAGCGGTAATTGGTTCGGGCCCTGCAGGTATGGCTGCTGCTGCACAACTGAGCAAGGCAGGTCATTTGGTTACTGTTTACGAACGTGATGACTATCCGGGAGGACTGCTCCGCTATGGTATCCCTGATTTTAAGCTGGAAAAATGGGTGATAGACCGTCGTGTCAAAGTAATGGAAGAAGACGGTGTGGTATTTAAATGCAATACCGAGATAGGTAAAGATATAATGATGGACGAGCTGACCCGGAGCAACGACGCTGTTGTGCTGGCCGGTGGCTCAACCATACCACGTAATTTACCTATACCCGGCCGCGAGCTGAAAGGCATCCATTTTGCAATGGACTTTTTGAAGCAGCAAAACAAACGGGTCAGCAATATTGCAGTCAACGTGGAAGAAATACTGGCAACTGGTAAAGATGTGGTTGTAATAGGCGGCGGCGATACCGGTTCTGATTGCGTGGGTACATCTAACCGGCATGGTGCCCGCTCGGTACGGCAGTTCGAAGTGATGAGCCAGCCACCGCAGCAGCGCAACAGCAATATGCCCTGGCCAAGTTACCCGATGCTGTTAAAGGTAACCAGCTCGCACGAGGAAGGCTGTGAGCGCCACTGGGGCGTAAATACCAAAGAGTTTTTGGGTGACGAAAACGGTAACCTGCGCGCGTTAAAAGTTACCGATGTTAGCTGGGAACTGGATGTATTGGGCCGGCCTATCAAATTCAGCGAGCAGGAAGGATCGGAGCGCGAGATACCTTGCCAGGCGGTGTTTTTAGCCATGGGCTTTGTGCACCCGCAGCATACCGGCATGATTGAGCAGGCGGGTATAGAACTGGACGAACGCAAGAATGTAAAAGCAAAAGAAGGTGCTTACCGTACCAACATAAGCAAGGTGTTTGCCTGCGGCGATATGCGCAGAGGGCAGTCGCTGGTGGTTTGGGCCATATCCGAAGGGCGCGAAACGGCCCGTAAAGTAGATGAGTTCCTGATGGGGCACTCTCTGCTGGAAACGAAAGATGCGGTTAGCGTTTATGAATATTAAGCGATAAAAACTGAATATGCTTAAAGAGACACTGAAAAGTGTCTCTTTTTATTTTTGCATTTTTACAAAATAAAGCCGCCGCTTATAGTCGCAATTTTCTGTTTAACTTCTTCGTACGATTCCTGTACGGTTACAAATGAATCCCGGTCGCCAATTACATAGATATGGACTTCTTCATTAGGCGTAGTATATACCACAACAGAGGTTATATTGTTGACATTGATCAGCGCCGGACGGCCATTCTTGTCTGTTAGTTCAATAAAGTTGTTCGTCATGTTTTTACAACAATCAACCGGGTGTTTGGTTGAGCGGTTATTTAACCGGTAGAATTTTGCTGCCCTGTAAAAGAAGATTTGTTATTTCAACAATTTTTCAAGTTCGGCAGTGAGCGCCGGGCCCCGTAAATCTTTAGCAATGATTTTGCCATCGGGGCCAATCAAAAAGTTAAGAGGAATACTACGCACGCCATATATTTTAGCAACACTGTTTTCCCATCCTTTCATATCAGCAACCTGGGGCCATACAAGGCCGTCACTTTCAATTGCTTTCAACCAGGCCGCCCGTTGTCCGGGACCGTCAAGGGATACGCCGAACACTGTGAAACCTTTATCCTTCCAGCGATTATAAGCTTTAAGCACATTGGGGTTCTCTTCGCGGCACGGGCCGCACCAACTGGCCCAAAAATCGAGCAGTACATATTGCTTACGGAAATCAGAAAGCCTGACCTTCTTCCCCTGGGGGTTAGTTTGTTCAAAATCAGGTGCCAGCTTGCCTATACGTGTGTTTTCGGGCGCTGCCAGTTGAACGGCAATGCCTTGACCTATCGTAGTCTGCTTTAAACGAGGCGATAAACGGGCATAAGCTTTTGCAGCACGTTGTGTCATAGTTGGCTGCGCTGCGATATGCGAAAGGCTGATTACGCTTAAGTAAGCGTCGGGATGTTCATTGGCAAAAGCCAAATGAACATCATAAGAATCTTGCAGTAATTGCTGCTCACGCTGTGTAAAGCTTCGAAAAACTACCGTATCCTTTTGCTTCTCCTTCGGCATTGCCTCAAATTCTTTTACCATGGCAGTCCACTGCTCGTTGTTTGCCTTAAGCTTGTCCTGCAGTTGACGGTTCTGCAAATCTGTGTTTGAGCCGCTTACTGTGGCATGCTTTAACGAATCATTAGCTTTGAGCTGTATGGCTGAAGGTTCTATATAAAGTCGCATAAAGTCGAGCGTTTCACCGGGCTGCATGCGTTTTACGTAAGGGTTCCGGTTCAAATAAATAGCTGCGTAAACAGGATCGGTCAGTAGCCCCCGAAAGCTAAAGCGTGATTGTTTTACCACCGCAGAGTCAGTAACTTGTCGATCGCCTACCTGGTAAATCATGTACAGCTTATCTCCGTCTTTAAGTGAATCAATTTTTCCGTTAATGGTGTAGGTGTTTTGCTGGCAATACACAAACAGGGGACAGATAATAATAGTGCTGCAATACAATAAAAACCGTAAAGTAAAAGAATGCATATAGGTTATCGTTATAAGTAAATATAAGCTATTTCAATAATTATAAGCGATTAAGCTCAGGTATACATTATACTTTGAGATGTTTAACCGAGACAAAGCCGATATTTTAGTATTTGTTATTGTGAAGTATAGTTAAAGATTCAGTTTCGCAAAAAAATCCCACAACACAATACCGGCCGATACTACAATGTTGAACGAATGCTTGGTGCCAAATTGCGGTATCTCTATGCACCAATCAATCTGCTGCATTACTTCATCGTCTACGCCGTTCACTTCGTTACCAAATATGAGTGCATACTTTTTTCCTGGTTCTGGCTGAAAGTCGTTAAGCATGGTGCTGTTTTCAGCCTGTTCCAGCGCAATTATCTGGTAGCCATCCCGGCGCAGTTTTTCTATAGCCTGCAGGGTGTGTTCATAATAATTCCAGGTGACGGATTGCGTAGCACCTAAAGCTGTTTTTTCAATTTCCCGGTGCGGCGGCTGGCTGGTGATGCCGCACAGGCAAATCTGTTCTACTGCAAACCCATCTCCCGTACGGAAAACGGAGCCTACATTGTGCATGCTGCGCACATTATCGAGTACTACAGCCACCGGTAGCTTTTGCTGTTCTTTAAATTCGGCTACCGAAGCACGGTTCAGTTCGTCCAGTTTAAGTTTACGCACTTTTTAGTATCAAGTAGATAGTATCAGGTATCAAGTATCTTGTGTTGGCTAAACGTTTTCCAAAAGATGTACGCCGTCGCCAATGTTGGTTTGGTAGACTTCGGGTGCATAGCCAATTTTTTGAGTGTAGTAGTCGGTGACTTTCTTGCTGTAGTCGTCAAAAGCAGTTGCCTTTACCAGGGCAATGGCGCAGCCGCCAAAGCCGGCTCCGGTCATACGGGCACCCGCTACGTTTTGGTCGGTATGGCTGTATGCTACAATGGTATCCAGTTCAATGCCGCTCACTTCGTACAAATTTTGCAGGGACTCATGCGAAGCATACATCAGCCGGCCAAACTCGGTCAGGTTATTCGACGAAAGGGCTGCCGCCGCTAATTTTACACGGTCGTTTTCTTCAATAACATGCGTTGCCCTTTTTAATACTACTGCATTGGTAATCAGGTGCTGATGTTTAGCCAACGTTTCTCCGTCGATATCGCACAAGTTTTGAATATCAAGTTCCTGTTGCAGTGCAATAAGTGCCTGGCGGCATTCTTCTACACGCTCGTTGTATTTACTTTTGGCCAGTTCCCTCGGTTTCTTCGTGTTGATGATAGCGAGCACGTACTCGCCGAGATTAGCATCAACCGCCTGGTAATCGAGCGTATCGCAATTCAGCATCAATGCCTTGTTTCGCTCGCCGAACGCTACGGCAAACTGATCCATAATACCACTGCTTAAGCCAATAAAATTATTCTCGACGGATTTGGCTTGTTTTACCAGCTCCAGCTTGTTGTAACCTGCGTTAAACAGCTCGTTAAAAGCAAACGCTGTCGCAATTTCGATAGAAGCCGATGAAGACAGTCCCGAAGCAATAGGGATATTGCCGTAAAACAACACATCCATGCCTTTAACCGGTTTGCCGTCGCTCACAAAATGATGCAAAACGCCTAAAGGATAATTGTACCAGTGCTTGTCATTTTTTTGATAAGCAGTTTGCACGCCAATCTCCAGTGTTTCTTCAAAATCCACACTTCGAAAACGGAATTGATTTTCTGCATTCGGAGCCAGCAGCATCCAGGTGCCAAACTCAATAGCACAAGGCATAACCAGGCCGCCATTATAGTCGATGTGTTCGCCAATCAGGTTTACACGCCCGGGGCAAAAAATCACGCTTGTGGCAGGCTGATGAAACAGCACTTCAAATTGTTGTTTTAACTGGTCGGTGCTCATAAGAGGGTGGATGTGGTTATGGCAAAAATAGGAAAGTAGCGGGCTGTTACAAGCTTTAACTTTGTATTAATATTCAGGGTTATTTTGTTACGTTTGCTTATCGGGCAATACAGCCCGGCCAAGTGCAATAATACGACATCTGTTATGAACCAATATGTGATAACTGCTTATGACTATACCGATAATGAGGCGCTGCAAAGACGCCTGAATGCCCGCCCGCACCATCTTGATGGCGTTCGCACACTTATACAGAATGGCAATTACATTGCCGGAGGTGCTATATTAAACGCTGAGGGTACTATGGTAGGCTCTGTGATGATGGTGCAGTTTTTGAACAGCGAGGCCTTGGATGCCTGGATGAACAACGATGCTTATGTTACCCAAAAAGTATGGGAAACCATTGATGTAAAGCCTTTCAAACAAGCGGTAGTTTAATACTTTATGCCGCCGGATAATTCACCGGTATACTAACTAAAAAGTCCCTCTGTTACAGAGGGACTTTTTAGTTTAACGCGTTTGCAGCGGTAATAGCTTAGCTGTTGTTCATGGTATCAAACATATCCTCACGCCTGGCCCGCAGGTGTTCGGCCTGACCAATGGCCGCTTCGTAAACATCATTTTGCAATGCGCTGATGGCACCGGTGATAAACTCATCCACAGGCATACCACCGTGCGACTGGCTCTTATCCGTCCTGCGGTCGTGCCCCAGTTCGGTATCTACAGCTGGCGGGGCTATCTCAAAAACTTTAATATGCGTATCTTTCAACTGATGCCGGAGCGATAAGCTGAGCGAATGTACAGCAGCCTTGGTAGCGCAATATACCGGCATAAACGCCAAAGGCACAAATGCCAGTCCCGATGATATATTAACAATAGCTGCTCCCGATTTATCCTGCATGTGCGGTGCCAGCAGCGATGAAAGATGTATGGGCGCTACTACATTAGTTTCAATCTCGGCATGAATGCGGTTTAGGTCGACCGGTTTAGTTAAATCAGTTAGCAACTGAATGCCTGCATTATTGATTAACACGTTAACGTCCGGATAGCTGGTAATCAGCCACTGCACCAGCTCCTCGCGTTGTGCAGCGTCGGCCACATCGCAAAGGCGCGTAATGATGCCCGGATGCTGCACCGTGATTTCATCGAGCCGGTCTTCCCGGCGGCCGCAAATTATCACAGTATTACCCAGCTTCTTAAGCTCGCGGGCGAAGGCTAAGCCTATACCCGATGTGCCGCCGGTAATCAGGATGGTATTGCTGGTGAGTTGCATAGTGCTTTTTGTTTATTTCTGATTGCCCTGATCAATACTGTTCAATTGCTGCAGGTCTTCATTGGTAAGTGCAATACCGGCTGCTTTCATATTTTCTTCGAGGTGGGCTACTTTTGACGTGCCCGGAATAAGCAGGATATTATCAGCATGGTGCAGCAGCCAGCTTAACGCCACCTGGTGGGCCGTAGCATCATACTTTTGTGCAATCTGCTGCAATATCTCCTGGCTTTTCACATTACCGGCATTCAGCGGGTACCATGGAATAAATGCAATGTTCTGCTCTTTGCAATAATCCAGCGCGCTTTCCCATTTGCGGTTATCCACACTATACATATTTTGTACGGATACTACTTCGAAGTATTGCTGTGCTTTTTTAATATCATCTACACTTACTTCCGATAAGCCGATGTGTTTGATCTTGCCATCCTGCTGTGCCTGTTTCAAAAACTCGAAAGTTTGCTCGGCAGGTACGTTAGGGTCGATGCGATGCAGCTGGTAAAGGTTTATTGTGTCCAGCTTCAGCCGTTTCAAGCTGCCATCCAGAGCTTCCCTTAAATGGTCGGGATGTGCATTCACCGGCCATTGGTTAGGGCCGGTACGCTCCAGGCCGCCTTTAGTACCGATAACCAAACCGGCAGGATAAGGGTACAATGCCTCTGCAATCAGTTCTTCCGATACGTTAGGGCCGTAGCTGTCGGCGGTATCAATAAAGTTAACGCCCAGGTCTACCGCGCGTTTCAAAACTTTAATGGCTTCATTTTTATCCTTAGGCTGGCCCCAAACGCCTTCGCCGGTGATGCGCATAGCGCCGTAACCTAAACGGTTTATTGTTAAATCGCCGCCTATGGCGAATGTGGGTTGATATGTTGTATTTTCCATCTTTTATTAATTTGTATCAGGACAACACGCCTCCTCGCCCTAATGTTTAACAGATTACAGATATGGCATTTGCTTAACATTTGCACTTGTTTACAGATACCATATAGTTTCCCGGCTTAAATTGCTGACCTTAGCTTTGTAAATCAGTAACAGCATCTGTAAATATATATGTCATGTTAAAAGTTATCCGCTGCGTTGTTTTTGCTATGGAGCTGCTGCTTTCGGCTGCCTTGCATGGTAAAACCAGAATCCTGGTATTTTACAAAACAGCCGGTTACCATCATAAATCCATTCCGGCTGGCATAATGGCTATACAACAACTGGGTGTCCAAAATAATTTTAGGGTAGATACCACGACAGATGCCGGCCAGTTCAGCTATGCTAACCTGAAGAAATATGCAGCTGTTGTTTTTTTAAGTACTACAGGTAATGTACTGAGCGATACCCAGCAGCAGGCATTCGAAAAGTACATCAAATCGGGGAAAGGCTACGTGGGTATACACGCTGCGGCTGATACTGAGTATGACTGGCCCTGGTACGGACAACTGGTGGGCGCCTATTTTTTGCAGCATCCTAAACCGCAGGAAGCGACCCTGGATATCATTAACCGCAACAACCCGGCTACCCGGCACCTGCCTGCCCGCTGGACCCGTTTTGACGAGTGGTACAGTTATAAAAATATATCAGATAAAATACAAGTGCTCATCACCATTGATGAAACCAGTTATACCGGTGGCCGGAACGGTAAATACCATCCGGTGAGCTGGTATCAGGAATTTGATGGCGGTCGCGCCTTTTACACCGCGCTTGGGCATACTGATGCCAGCTTTGCCGACCCGCTTTACCTGCGACATTTACTGGGCGGCATTAACTATGCTATTGGTAAAAACAAAAAATAGATTATTGGTGATGCAGCAACCGACTTTCATTCGCTGATTAAACTGATATAACTGGTAGCCGGCAGTTTAAATTTGAATTGCCCTTTTGCTGCTTTTTTCAACCCCAGGTCTTGCATATTATTTTGCGTGTCGGTGATGTAGAGCCGGAATGTTTTTACCTGCGGTGGGAGGCCAGTTAATGTAACCTGGCGGGCAGCACCGTTGTTCACTACATGCAGCGCATATTTGCCGTTGGTGTTATCGCCCAAAGTTGCGCATGAAACATCAGGCCGGTTAACCGTTACAGGCATAGCTACCAAGCCTTTGGGGGTAGCTGCCAGCTGCTTTAAATTGTAGAAACGCTGGGTAGGGTGGAGCGGCGCGTTGTTGCCGAAAATGCCGCCACCGGCCAGCGGCGAATAATCGGCGGTAAGCTGCCACTGCAGTATGGAAGCCGGCTGGCAGATGGCCAGTAAGCGTGTGTACAGGTTGATTTCTTCCAACGCATACGCAGGTTCCTCAAAAACAGCCGGATATTGCCAAGCCGCCGCATCAATGCTGCCTTCGCCAACCAGTAAAGGCAGATTGAGCCTGGTAGCAATATCCGCCCATTTTTGTAAGGTTTCGGCTTGCCAGCCACGCCACGAATGAAATGATACCGCACCAATGTATGGCAATGCTTCCGCATCATTCATGGATGGGTAAACAAATGCGTAAGTAGTTGCATCCGAGTTATCGCCCAGCAGCATTTTAGTTTTTAATCCCTGCGATGCCATATAAGCCCCCAGCCCTTTAATGAAAGCGGCATGTTCCTGCGCTGTCATCCGCACATTGATGCCGAGATCCGATTCGTTGAAAGAAAACAACTTGGGCTCCACACCATAGTTTTTTTTGAGATAAACAAGATATCCGGTGATGGATTTATAAATATCCGGCAGGCGTTATGGCCCAGTCGGGCGCTGTCCAGGCCGACAGCACCAGCGGTATCCCTAATTTATCCAGCCGTTGGGCCATTTCCATTGCTTTGACGACTTCAGGTGCAGGTGCACTGTTTTCAGGTTTTACGTCTGCCCCCGGCTGCCATAACCGCCACGGCAATTCGACCCGGCCCCAGGCCACGCGCAAATTGTTCAGGCTGTAATCTATCACCTGCGGATCGGTCGCTGAGTTTTGCAGCCGGAAGTTACCGCCCAGGCCCTCGAACGGGCGGCCCTGCTGTGCGGTGTTTAGCGTTAGGGTAACCGGCTGTTTATCCACTGCGCCTGTTGCTTGTATAAAATACGTTTTCCGGATGGTTTCGCCTTTTTTAATGCTGCCTGATTGCAACGGAAAGTAAATCATGATGCCTTCCACACCGTTGAGGTAATCTTTGCGTATAATAAGTGAATCTGCCGTTTCCGTTTCAACATGGAACTGCAAGCCGGCTGTTTTAAACTCTAAGTTTTTAGCCCGGGTTCCGGTTAAGCCTTTTACGCCACCGCTGCTTAAATTTTGAAGGTTAACTTTGTTTCCGGCTAAGGTGAGCGTATGGTTGCCCGTTACGGGGTAAGGCAGCCGCACAGTGAAATAGGCACCTGTTAAGGCTATATCAAATCCGGATGTAAGCTCTACATCTATCTGCGCCTTGCCACTGCCTGTGTTTGTTACGCGCTCTGTAAATTGCAGATGGTCTAAGCTGGTATTTACTATTTGCACGCTGCCCTCGCGATGGTACTGCGGTCGCTGCCGCTCGCGGGCGGTCGCCAGTATTTGTATACCATCACTTTTAATATATTGTAAACTGGTTTCGAAACGGAAGAGCTGCCCATCTTTGCGGATGCCGGTGATGTTGCCCCAGGGTGTCAGTTCGGCCTGTGCGCAGGCGTGTCTGATAAAACAAGTAAGGGAAAGCAGGAGCGTTAAAAAGTATTTCATAAATGCATTGCCTGCTTGGTAATACTCTCCAAAGACAGACATCACTGATACGGAACTGGACACTTTATGTTTTGCGGACAGCTATGCTTTACAACTGCTGTTTCTCTAATAGCAGCAATAAGCTATTCCAGCCCGCTCACGCCGCCCGACACGACAAACTTCATCATATCGGCCGCACTGCGGTTAATCAGCGTTACCCGGCTGGCCGGAACGATGCAGACCTGCCCGGCAAAAGAATAAGAGTATGGAAAATACACGGCCACATCATCGGGCAAGCCAATAGCTGTTAAATCTTTGTGGGTTACAAAGCCGATCTTTTTCAGGCCCGAATCGTTGATTTGTACCAGCACCGGCTCATTAAACTTTTTTTCTTCACCCACAAAGGCCTCTGCCAGATCTTTTACCGATGAATAGATAAACTTGATGAGCGGCAACCTATCCAGCCAGCGGTAAAACCAGCGTTTAATAGGGTCGGTAACTACGTAAGTAAGCAGCACGCCTGCTATCAGGATAACGATAGCCACCATTAAAAGCCCGGTGCCCGGTACGTATACCCATTTGCCGGTGTTTGTGCTCACCCATAGAATACTGCTCGGGTTAAGGGCATTATCCAGGCTGGATACGGCCCAGTATACTAAAAAGAAAGCAGCGCCCAGCGGCACCACCAGCAGCATGCCTTTAATAAAATATCGCAGCAGGGCACGGGCAATCCTTCTCATGGCGTGTAAATTTATTCATAAAAGTACACTCTTTTAACCCGCTGCGAAATATTCGTTAATATTTCGTAGGGGATGGTGCCAATCTGCGCGGCCAGGTCTTCAATGGTTTGCTGCTCATCAAAAACAATTACCTCGTCGCCCTCTTTAACCTCGGCTGCGCTTACATCCAGCATACACATATCCATCGCAATATTGCCAATAGTGGGTACAGCTACACCTTTAATCAGCATTTTGCCTACACCATTGCCAAAGGCGCGCAGGTAGCCATCGGCGTAGCCAATGCGTACCGTGGCAATGCGCCCGTCCTGCAGTAAGCTGCCCTTCCGGTTGTAGCCAATGGTATCGCCGGCCTTCACTTGTCTGATTTGCGAAACTGTCGTTTTTAAAGTCGCAATAGGCTGCAGGCCATTCGATGGCCGGGGCCGGGCCGCATCAATGCCGTATAAGCCAATACCTAACCTAACCATATCCAGCTGCGCTTCGGGCCAGCGGGTAATGGCCGAGGTATTGGCCATGTGTTTAATAAAGGGATAGCCCAGCGCAGCCTCAATTAAAGCAATGGCGTGTTTAAACCGTTGTACCTGGCTAAGCGTAAAGGCATCATGCTCCTGCATATCGCTCGATACCAGATGCGAAAACACAGAGGCTACCTGTATATGCGGGTTTTGTACCAGTGATTTGCACAGCGTTTCCAGTTCATTATCTTCAAAGCCCAGGCGGTGCATGCCGGTATCGATTTTTAAGTGTACCGGGTATTGTATAATGTTATGCAGGCGGGCATGTGCAACAAAGCTGTCAAACAGCGAAAAGCTGTACAGTTCGGGTTCCAGTTTGTGTTCAATGAGCCGGTCGAACGCGGCTGGTTCGGGGTTAAGTACCATAATAGGCAGGGTGATGCCGGCCTGGCGCAGCGCAACACCTTCATCAATATAGGCTACCGCCAGATAATCGACTTTGTTGAACTGCAGTATGTTAGCCACCTCGAACGTGCCGCTGCCATACGAAAAAGCCTTAACCATCG
>Ga0325400_1003718_pt1 | contig 13907 bp, 4 predicted proteins | sample PopdelMetagenome_2_FD_205662 | JGI IMG/M metagenome (GOLD analysis project Ga0325400, IMG submission 205662) | Populus deltoides microbial communities from Bellville, Georgia, United States - Xylem-PdKOR-R1 | ecosystem: Host-associated > Plants > Phyllosphere > Stem > Wood/Secondary xylem... | reverse complement strand
CATGATCATCCCTGAAATTTGTATGTAAACTAAAGAGAAAAAACATGGTCAGTCTAAATCCAGAGAGATCACAAGATCGTCAGAAATTAAAAGAAAAAAAAATAATTGTAAAGCAAAACTCAAATATGGTCTATATTAACAAGAGGTACAAGAAGGAAGGGAGAATGTTTCTACGTGGTAAAAACATAGCCATTTAACATGATTTAACGACAAATCACAAGATTTGAAAGAAAAGAATTATCAAAAAGTAAGAAAAAAAATGTCCTTTTCCCCTTGAAAAAACGTACCGTGGGCAATATACATGAAACGTGCATCACTTAGGACTAGGAGGTTCGCAATGGCCTGGCCCAGGCAGGTGACTGCAAGGATTAGGTCCTGATGGTTGAACGGGACGGTTACTTTGTGGAGAATACATGCTGCTTGCTCGGAATTTTGGTTGCTTGGTTGCAATCACAAGAGTAACACCGGCAGCAAGGATCAGAAACAAAAGTATACGAAAGAGAGGTCTCATGAAGATACTCATCATGGTTTTGACTATAACTTTCAGAGAAGGCTATGAAATACATCGAGAGGGAGAGAGTGAGAGCATGGGGTTTATATACATGGATTTCCAATACCTTAGGCTTTCTCTCTCTCTCTCTTTGAGTGTCATTTTCTACCACTCCTCCTGCTTTCTCTCTTTGTCACTTTGTACTACTCTTCGGCTTTCTTTTTTTGATTTTTCTACTACTCTGGTATTGTGTTTGTACCTGTGTTTCGTTTAAATTTGAATTTTTTTTTTGTTAAAATTAAGTGCGGTTTGTATTTTTTTGATCGTTTTGATGTGCTGATATCAAAAATGATTTTTAAAAAATAAAAAAACATCATTGGCATGTATTTCGGCACGAAAAACTATTTGAAAAGCACCCACAATCACACTGCCAACTCTGACCTTCGGCTTTCTCTCGTTGATTCTCTCTTTGATTGTCATTTTCTACTACTCCTGCTTTTTCTCTTTGATTTTATTGTCACTTTCTAGCTAGCGCTTGTCCTTATTGGGTCATCATTTTTGGAAGTAAATAACATAATAATTCTCTCTTTGATTATCATTTTCTACTACTCCTTCTGCTTCACTTTCTATATCAGACATAAATTAATAAAAAGAATATAATATAAAATCTGATTAATTATATTATATTATATTATTTATTATTATTATTATATTAAAAAACCATATATAATTATCAAAAAATGTGAAATATCTGGTCATAACAATTTATGCAAGTCCTCGAACTTTCGGGACGCGAAGGGCGTCTCAATGTGAACATGTGGACTCTAATATCCATATCTGAAAGCTAATGATCAAAAGCTTAGATTTAGAAGAAAATTGGCCCCCAAAAGTTGAGGACATCTGATTTGTGGGACCGACACTTGTTCAGTTGTACTAGTGGATATATTATTAATTACATAATAATTTAAAGAATAAAGATAAAATAAAAGTAATTTGCACCTTCTGATTTAAGGTCAAAATATTTGTCTTGTCTTGTTTTATTAATTTAAGGTTTGTTCTCTATCCATATCTTTAAATTGAGTTTTTATATACATTATTGAAAAAGATTTAGGAATTAATTAAGATTTTTATGATATTTAGTACTTTTTAATCACTTTTAAAAAATAAATGCTAAACTATCGAGCTTCATATGTTTTTGGAATATTAAATTGAAGCAAAAGTCAATATTAAGGAATTAGAAAAGGAGATGGTAACTCTGGGCCCCATAATAAACAACTCCCAAAAAACCACTAAAATTCACCCCAATCCAGCCACTTTTTTTTTTATATATATATATAATTTTTCACGTCGTCATCAAGCTTTTTTTAATTCGTCTGGTCCTTTATGGGAGTTGTTTCTTTTTTTTATTTTTTTTTTTAATCATGGGGTGTCCGAGCCAGCTTGTGCGCACTACGACTATTCTTCACAGCCCACTGAGCATCCTGCAAGCCCAGTAAACAGATAAAGCACCGCGGGGATGACATGTGTGCACATAGAGAATCGAACTCGGGACGGGGACGAAACAAGTCACACGATTAACCACTGAGCTAGACCCTCTTATTTTAAGTGACTACGTGTAAATGCAATTTGTGAAGTGCGTCTTTTAATTTCTCCAAAAATTTTTTTAATAAAATAGGAGAAATCAATTTAAAGCTGATACACGCAACCTAAATGAAATATTAAAGCTGATACTGCACTTGAGGTTGATGGGGAGCTAATTTAGGTTGTGTTAGTTTATGAGGCGATCACATACTTACCTCATAATGCTATTTTTAATAGATGAATAGACAAGTTTTTTAAAATATAAAAATGGATGATGTTGATATGATATGAGATGTGAATCCATTCAGTTATAAATAACTGGATATATACTGATTGGATAGATGTGTGACTCCTTTCTCCCTTAACTGTTTGGAGATTAAGATGAAAAAATCTAAATTATAATGTTATTATATTAACTCATGGATTCTAGAGTTAACTCAAATTAATTAATTTTATTAGAACAACGTTATTTCATTTTTTAGTGGAGTGTAACTGATATACAAACCTTTATGTCTGATATAGAAAGTGAAGCAGAAGGAGTAGTAGAAAATGACAATCAAAGAGAGAATTATTATGTTATTTACTTTCAAAAATGATGACCCAATAAGGACAAGCGCTAGCTAGAAAGTGACAATAGAATCAAAGAGAGAAAGCAGAAGGAGTATTACAAAGTGACAATCAAAGAGAGAATCAACGAGAGAAAGCCGGAGAATCAAAGAGAGAAAGCAGGCGGAGCAGTAGAATCAAAGAGAGAAAGCAGGCGGAGTAGTAGAAAGTGACAATCAAAGAGAGAATTATTATGTTGACCCAATAAGGGAAAGTGTCCAGCAAGAGAGAATTATCGGTACCTAGAGAATTTCTTGCATAGAAAGTGAAGCAGAAGGAGCAGTAGAAGCTAAAGAAAGCACTGTTGAAGCCATCTGAATAACAAAAAAATGACACTGCTCGATGATTAGATTTCTAAGGAATGATTTTGATAAAATCAAACAGATACTTGTGTGATCTAAATGATTTGACAGAACTGTAAATGGCGCTTCAAATAATGATGGGTTCATTTAAAGAAAACGAAACTTGAAAAAACCGTTTGCCTTTAGAAACTAGAAGTGCTGTTGGCGATAGATACTAGGAGCTGCTGGTCTCTGGTAATTTTCGTTATCAAGGAATATTGTGTTCTGGGTTCAAGTGCATGCTTTGATATGTAATAATAACCTAAGCCATTTAGTAAACAAAAATAATATTATAGCGAAATTTATTACACCCCATTTAATTTATAACCTGAGTTATTTTTAGTAGATTAATCCGGTATAAATGAGTAGATTAATCCGAGCTAATTTACAATACAATTATTTAAAAAAAAACTAAAATTGTTATAATCAGATTTTTTAAAGGAAAATTGGATATTTTACATTTAAAAAATAATAATAAATAAAATAATATAATTAATCTGATTTTCTATTATATTCTTTTATTAATTAATGGAGCTATAAGTACTAGTGGATATATTATTAATTACATTATAATTTAGAGAATAAAGATAAAATAAAAGTAACTAGCACTTTATTTTTGTCAAAACAAATCAAAACCTACATTAACATTGAGAGAGGGAGATCAAAAAGTTTCGATTTAAGGTCAAAATTTTTAAGGAACGGGACGTTTATTCCTCCATCCTCACATGTGCTGAAGGAATTTTTAATTTATAAATTTAAAATGAATGGTTATGGTTTTACCATATATTATACATTGTTTACATAAAACCAAAATAATTTTCTATAACTTTATTAATTAGGAGTGGTTTTCTATATTAAGAAACTATAGATTATATAGAAGAAAATTAATAATAGTTAGGATAGATTACAATTAGCTTGCCAAAGTTACGTTATTTTTAATGGGGGAAAAAAAAATCTTCAATGAGTTAAGAACAAAATCGGGTTTGATTGTGGCCACCCACCAATCAATGGACCATAGACCATGTAATTCTTCATGTTTTAATTAAGTCGGAAGCTTTTTATATATAAAATTAATATCACTCTATTCACAGATGATAGGCATAATAATGAGAGAGTAATTAAAGAGAAAACAATTCTAGTAATTAAGAACTTAAAGAAAACGCAGACAAAATTTAAAAAAAACGTTTCTTTTTATTATTTAACAACTTTTTTTATTTTTTATTTAATTATGTGATAATAGAAGTAAACATTTTTAAATTTAAGTATCAATCAAATATCTTAATATCTCTTTAAAATTATAATTTCAACTTGATTTAGTTAATTTGACGAGTTCAAAAACAACCAGAATAATTATTCATGGTTTTACTCTAAGAAATTTTTAAGAAGTCATTGTTTTCAGATGATGACATAGATTGACTTGATTTTCACGATTTAACCTACTAAATTTATGAGTTAAATCACAAACCTCATTAAATTTAACAATTTTATTTTTAAATTATTTTTATTTAATAATATAAGATACCTTTAATTTATGATAAATGTTCATCTTAAATGCAGGCCTATCACATAAATCAAAAAATTGATTGATGAATTCAACTACTGAAATTAAGAAGACAAAGAAAGGGTAAGGCTTAGAAAAGTGATGCTAGTTCAGTTCAAACTGGAACATTGTTCATCATTGGGTCATATCTGGAGCTGTAAATCTTGGATTTCAATTTGGTTTATATGGCTAGAAAGCTAAGACATGGGCCTAAAACATTCATGTGGAGTCCAAGACTCAATTATGCTGTTTGGAAGTCCAAATCTTAGCAACAACGAAGAAGTTGGAATCTGTCCTACAGCCCAGACACTGTTCAATATTCAGCCCATATCTTGAGTTCTAGAAGTCCAAATGCACCAGTTCTTTTTTTGTTGGAAAACTGAGATAATTTCCTAGAATTTTCATGGCAATCTGTTCAAATTCTGATGTTAGCAATGATGTTTTGTTCAAACAAGAAGATAGGGATTGTCACCAAGTCAAGGTGTGACCATCTACTCAACAATTAGTCATCAAATCAATAGGGAGGCATTTGCCATGCATTTAGGCATCTTAATTTTCAGATCAAGATCATATTCTTGCTCTATTTCTATATATTTTTGTAATGCTTAAGTTTTGCTTTCATTAATCTCTTGTTTATGCCTTTCATTTCCTTTCCTTTACTTATATAATCATGTTCTCCTCTTGTTTATCTATGTTTCTCTTCTTCATTATGTTTAGCTAAGTTTATTATGTCAAGGTGAAAAGGTTACACTAATGGTATAAGAATAAGTATAGTATAAACTCAACATGGACTTTAATGTTTGATACTAACATGTTTTGTATTTGTTATCTTGTTCACTCTTAATACTTTGCTTGTTAAATGGTTAATCTAGATTTATGTTGTATAACCCTTGGTACAACAAATACTTGGCACTTTCATAGCCCAACCGTATGGTATAACCGACACTTGTGCTATGAAAGGAACCTGACTTGTTGTTAATATAAATTATAATCATGAATACCTGACAACATTTACAAGTATTAGCATTATTCAAATAAGATAACTAATATAATCATGTTAACAATTTATAATCCAATTGGAACTTTCTTTGTGTGTGATTTTCAGTTGAGTAATAAAAAGAGTTTATACTATACTTGTTTGAAATACCATTAGTGGATCCTCTAACTTTGACAATCATTTTATCCTTGTTTAATCCTTATATCAATATCACATCTCAAAGCTCTCTTCAACTCCTTTTCTGTTATTATCTATTTCTTTATTTATAGTTTATACAGTTAACCTCTCTGTGATTCGACCCCGGTCTTGCCAGATTATTTATTACTTTGACACTCATACACTTGAAAGAAAACATCAATTTTTTGGTCGTGTCAATATTATTATATTAATATATTATAAAATATATGGGTTAGGCTAGCCTAGATAGTCGGGTCGAGCTCAACCCAGAAAAAGGATGGGCCGATATCGGCCCAAGGTAATCTTTCTTCTTTTTTTGGGGCCGGGCCAGACCCAGCCACTTGGGCTGGTCCATAACTGGCTCGACCCAAACCTTGGGTTAATTAATTAGTCACTGCATGCAGAAATGAATTTTGCATGCAGCAGCCACGACAAGGAAGAAGAGGTGAAGAAGGGAGGAGAAAGTTGCCTAGCGTGGGAGTCTCGGACGTGATGAGGTGGTTCGGCTGGTTGCTCAACAGGCGTCGGATCAGGGAATGGTGGCCGGATTCTGCTGATGGAGGAAGAAGAAAAAGGTTTGTAGAGGAAAGAGAAAGGCTGGAAGGAGAAAAGAGAGAGAGTTGCGGCGGTTGCTTGGTGGCCGGTTGGTGAAGAGTTCAGGCAACCGCTAGTAGTGGAGAAATTGATGAAACGACAGTGGTATGAATGGTGGTGGCCGAAGGCACAGTGGAGAGAAAAGGGGAGGAAAGAGAGAAAAATTGCAGAGTGAATTTCTATACTTCCAAAACAAGAGGTATAGGAAGGATGTTTGTAGAGATAATATTTATTATTTTTTATTCCTAAAAGATTATTGTAAAAAACTTTCAATTCCAAAATTATTCAACAAAGACATGTAAGGATAAAAATAATTATTATCATAATTTTAAAACTCAACTTAGGGGTTGATCCAGGGCAAAGCTCGAATCTCAAACACAAATTTATTTTTATGTTTTTGTATTTTTCTATTTAACCAAACATATTTTTTTTTTATTGTCAACATCTCTTCTGTTTTAGGACAATATTCAACGTTATCTTAAGGTTGTATAATAAACCATAAATTGTGCTTATTTTCATAAGAAAAAAGTTGTGAAAAACCTGTAGCAATTATTGATGAATATTGCATTAAAAGAAAAACTAGAAAGAACACAAGATTTAACATGGTTCGGTAATATATCTACATCCATAGGAGATGAGAGCTTTTATTTTTCATTATGTCAAAAAAAAGTTGCATAACATATATTTATAAAAGACCTTAAATCGTCCAAGAAAATCTAGCAGCCTAAAAAATCATAATCATCCAAAGAGTCATATGACCCGTTTAACAAAATAGCTTAAATTTCTTTGTAATTTCTTTTATTTAGGATGCAGGTGTTTAATAAATGAAAAACACCAACTAAGTAGGTTCTCATCAAGCCCTATAAAGATATCTAGTAAATAGAGATGGAAAGAATTAAGCCATAAAACCATTCTTGATTGAATTATAACTAGAAAAAAATTAATTTAATAGTCGAGTTTAGTTTCATTCAAAAAAAATAATTAAAGTTTCACTAGATGGCTATCTAGGTAATAAAGAATTGGATAGAATTAAACCATACAGCCATATTTGATTGAACTATAACTAGTTGGGTTTGAGTTCTATTTAAAAGGATTAAAGCTCGTGATGGATGGTCCATTCTGAATTCTTTATTTTGCTAATTTTAGTGTTGTAGAAGTCTTTACCAATGTAAGATTGTAATGAAATTTATACCTTATATGAAAAAGATTATTGAAATATTCTATAAAAAAAATTAGTCAGATCCAATTTATTTTTGTATAAATCTAGCATAAAACTAAACATAACGCTGCTTCAGAAATTAAAAAAGAAACACCCAAGGCCAGGATTTTTAAAGAATATTAGAGATCGACCAAAAGGAATTAACAATGATTGCCCTTGAATGTAATTTAAATATTTAAACAGGTTTCTTTTAGTTTTATATTTCTTACATTTAGAATTAGAATCAAAGAAATTATATGATGATGTTATTGTTGATCATCATAAAGCTGTTTTCTATAGGAAATCATAATTTTAGGAATTTGAAACAACTAATAAAAAAACTCACATGACACAATCTTGTAGGATCGACGTTAACTTTGTATATATTGAACAATGAAAAAGAAAATTTCTTTGTTTTGAAGTCCTAATTATGAGATTGTGATTATTATCTTTGTCCTTAAAGAATTGAAGAAATAAAAATACTAGGCTTTTTTATTCATAACCAAAACTTGGGAAACTATTCCATACTTATACGAATTAAAAAAAGTAATTAAAATAAATTCTCAAACAATAAAATATGAGAGTAAACTAAATTCAAATGAAACAATCACATATCTATCATATAATAATTATTATGATTCCACATTGATAAGCTAGATTTTCCTACAACACAATATTAAAAATCAAAATCAAAAGATATATTAGCACATTGAAATAACAATCAAGCTATATATTTATATGTAAAAATAAACAAAGAAACGTTTCTCTCCCCTTAATTACCTTACTAATCGCAAAGTATTTTGAAGTACAACATTCTATTCACCCAAGATATTTTGATCCCCTTACCCGCTTAAATATTTCTAGGCAAAGTAATATGATCCCAATCCTCCAGTTTATATCTTTTGTTTTTCTTTCTTACAAGCTATATATTATACATGATGATGTTTTAAAAAATCTAAGTAGCTTGAAAGCAAGGCTTATGTCTTTGATAATTGGTTAATATCTTTATTCTAAAAATTTATTACATTCTTCATAACCAAGGTGGTTGGCTGGTGTTTGATACCTACAAAAACATTCTCTATGATGATTTTGGAGACTTTTTATGGTTAAGTCAATGATGTTTTAAGGGAAAATATAATGATATTACATAGAGATACTCTAAAAATAAATTTACAATAGATAACAGAAATTCCAAACCTTTATTTAAGGATTTATGGTCTATTTATACCTCATAAGTCTTTTTATGGAAAGGAGAGGTTAAAGTATAATATTGTCATGATAGTATCAAAGAGAAAAAATGTCTCTAACATATGTATTAATATTGATAAAAATATCTCTAACGTGAGTATTAATTAGGGAAAATATCATTGATACATGTATTAATATTGATGGAAATATGGTGGGCCCTTAAAAAACTTTTATACATTATCTCTTATACAACATTAATATCGATGGAAATATAACGGGTCGTTGAAGAACTTTTATACATAATAGATGTAGGGAGAGTAGAATTTAAAATGTAGCTGAGCCCAATGGAGGATAAATCTTTCCCTTGACTAAGCCCAATAGAGGGTTTTTTTAAGGGGGGTTTTGACCTTTGAATTTGGGTTCATCAGGAGCCTTTTTAAGTCTTTGTTATATTTATACACAAAAAATTATAAAAGTACATGATACGATGAGATTGTCAAAAAAAATTTTTATGAGAAGTGAGGTGAAAATCTTGGGTAAATATTAGGGTGCAGGGGTGTGCACCATACTTGAAAAGGGAACCTCTAAGAATATAGAGGTAAACCATGACAAAACCCATTTTTAGAAACTTTTTCTAATAGGTGAAGAAATCCAGGGAAGAGAAGCATATACTTAGACAATTTCTGAGTGAATATATGAACCACTGAGATAGGTCTAAATCCAAGAGGGAGTCTGGTCGCACCAGACTAGAAAATAGCTTAAAATAGTCATAACTTTGATTTGATCATTAGATTGCACTTATATTTTATAGGACATTATGAAGGTTATTTTTTTTATAATAGTTACTGCATCGCTATGTGAACCGTCAGATCTTTGATATTCAAAATCTTGCAACAGGGTCCTAATTTTGGTAGTTTTTTTATGATTTTTTGAATCATTTTTTTATTTCTTACTATTTTTATAAACTTGCAAATTTAAAGCTCATATTTGCAACCCTTTCACCTATAAAATAATTCTATTTTCTTTGTTAAATTGTTATCTTTAGCTTTCGCATGCATTAGGAACCCAATGAGGATAATGTTATTGCACTAAGAAGGCCATGTCAGTTCCTTCCTTGGAGAATTATTGTATTTTTTAAAAAAGTGTGGCCTTCTTGGTGATGACATAGGATGTAATAGCCCTTACTAGAAATAAATTAAACCTAAAAATAAGAGATTTTAGATCATCCCTGGAGATAGCATAAGGTCTAGAGAGTTGTGTTAGTTCTTCGGGTTTCAGTTAGCCTTAGTGGTATATACTTGGCAATTGAACAAGGGTCATGTTGCTTTGTTGAGGTTAGTCATCTCAAGTTGTTATGAAGAGTGGAGCTATCACACTAAAGAGTACCCCTTTCAAGGACATTATGCAATCATATTAGGAAGAACCCCTTTTAATGAGATTCTGCAATCATCCTAGAGAGAACCCTAAAGTGTTTTGATGAGCTTTTGTTTTTCATTAAAGCCCTATAAATCTTGATGATATTTTTTTGTGTATACAAGTCATCATAAAAGTAGTTTGTTGGTATAACTTTGGCGCATAGTTATAGATATAGTTATGAAGCGTAGTCATCAGCATAACTGTAGACATAACCATGGGCATTGTCGTGTATAGGCCCTAGCTTAGCCATGTGGGCATAACCACTGGCATGTCCACATGAGGCGTAGCCTATGTATAACAGTTGGCTTAACTATTGACTAGTCATTAGAATAGTCATAGACGTAGCCGCTAACATATTTGATGTTGTATTGGAATTTCATCAGTCATGAAAAGAGCTTTTAAGAAACAAGAATAAACTAGTTTTTTGCTCAATTTCCACAGACGACATCAATTGATGATGTCCCAAAAAAATCCAAGTACTTTAAAAGCAAGACTTATATCTTAGATAATTGGTTAATCTTTTAGTTCTAAAAATATATTCCATTTTTCCTAGCTAAGGTGGCTGGTGGTTGGTGACTAATATCTGTAAAAAGGTTTTTTTATGAATTTTAGGACTCTTTAATGGTTAAGTCAGTGATTTTTTTAGAGAAATACAATAATATTACATAGAAATACTCTAAAAATAAACATGCAGTAGAGAATAGAGATTTTGAACCCTTTGTTTAAGTATTTATAGTCTATTTATAATTTATGAGTTTTTTTATGAAGATGAAAGGCTAAAGTGTAAATTGTCCGGATAGTATCAAAGAGAAAAAAATATCTATGATACATATATTAATGTTGATTGAAATATCTATGACATAAGTATTAATGAGAAAAAATATTCATGACATTTATATTAATATGGATGGAAGTATGGTGAGGCCTTAAAAAGAATTTTACATGTTATCTTTGCATAGTATTAATATCGATAGAAATATGGTCGGTACTTGGAGGTATTTTATACACCTAATAGGTGTAGGGAGAGTAGGATTTAAAATATAAATGTGTTCAAGAAAGGCTCGATCATTCCTTAGCTGAGCCCAATAGAGGTTCTTTTATGAGGGGTTTTAGGACCTTAAATTTGGGTTCATCAATACTTATTTTTTTCTCAACAACATACACATCAATGATAATCCTTCCATAGTATTTACTTAGTTTTTCACTTTTATCAACCAGGAATCTTAGCATGATGTAGTTCTCAACATTATGAATAGACAAAATGAGTCGTCAGTTGTTGACATCCTCAATTGTTAGTTGTTTTTTTTATGGGCCAATTATATTATGATTGTTGTTATTTCTAGCTTAGGAATAAAATTAATGTATTGGATAATTGGTTGATCTCTTAGTTCAAGCAATGTGATTCATTCTCCATGTTCAATATATCTCGTGACTTGATATGGAAAGTCTCTGCAGGTGATGTCTAATAAACTAGGTGATCAATAACTATGGTGGTAGTAGGTGGTGTCTAGTCAGCCACGTGACCGATAACTAGTATCTGTAAAAGATCCCTTTTGATGTATATGGAAACTCTTCGATAATAAAATCAGTAATTTTGTAAAGAGAGAAATTGTAATGGTAATTTAGAGAGATAGACTCTAAAATATATATGCTGCAAATGTTAAGAATGAATAAATTGTGAACTTTTGACTTAAAGGATTCATGGTATATTTATTGCCCATAAATCTTTTTTTTTTATGGAAATGAGGAGCTGAAATGTAATATTTTTTTTTGTGATATTTTGAGTTATATTCTACTTAAAATAATACGTATTAGATCAATATAAAATACTAAAAAACTCATACAGGGTTCAAAAAATTTTTTTGATGAGTGTTGAGTTTGAGAAGCATGCCTAAGCCTATGGGGTTTTTTTGGGCTCCTTTGGAAGGGGGTTGTTTATTTTATTTGGATCCATGAAAAAGGATTTGATCATTGAATTGGTTGCCAACCCTGCTTTCTCACTTCAAAAAGGTGAAAAATGCAGAGTTTATGAAGAGAAGAATTTATTGTTTTTCAGATCCTTAAGACTAATTGACTAAATATATAAAAACCTATAGTTTATAGGAATTCTAGTATATCTCTACAGCTAGTGGTAGAGATAAAATAAGAGCTTAAATATTAGAGAACCAACTTGGAGATAATTAATCATAATTATCAACAAAAAATAGGAATGAATTAGAATATGCATGACATTTTTGCATGGTGTTCTTACATAGTTCTTTTATATGCTTTGCAACTACCCTAACTTATCAAAATTTTCAACATTTCTTCTTAAGACCTTTTTACATTCCAAGAAAAAGGAAGCAAATTGTTATATTAAAAAAATCTCGTAATTAGCATACAAACATATCTACAACCACCAATTTTGAACAAAAAAATTAGAAATTTATGGAAAAGATTACATGAAATATTCATAGTTGTTGAAGTTTTTTATTGCTTCTGTGGAACAGAAGTCTTTTTTAGAGCATATTTAGAAGTATGGTTGTGATTATTTTTCAAAGTACTTTTCATTCGAAAATATATCAAAATAATATATATATTTATTTTTTTAAAATTATTTTTGATATCAGCATATCAAAATAATTTAAAAACACTTAAAAAATATTAATTTGAAGTAAAGAAAAAATATTTAAATTTTTTTAAAAATACTTTTAAAACACAAAAATAAACAACATCTGTTAAACATAATAGTATTGTTGTCAAAGATTAATGTTTCTTGAAGTAGAAAAATAAGAAACTTTGTTATTGGTAAACGAAGTTGTATTAATGCAAATATTAATGAAAACTAAGTAGTGGTTGTTTTTTTGTAACTGATTACCAGGAATTATCACATTGGGCTTGCAATGATCCTATTAAATTATTAATATAAACTAATTAAGGAATGGGATTTATTGTTTCTCTTCTCACAAATTATTTTAAAAAAAATTATCTTGAATCTGTTTTATTCAAATTATGTTTTTGATAATCCTCTAGGTTATTTTTAAACTCATCAAATTAAATTAATAGAATCACACAAAGTTAACCTCTACATGATTCAAAAATAATTTCTATTAAAAAACATATTATCAACACTTAAATATTTTTTTAAAGAAAGTTAATCTGATCACAACATTGGATAATACAATGACATAGTTTGGAGCTAAAGAAAGCATAGTTAGAAAAGGAAGCCCGACAATCTTTTCGGTTGTTACACCACCAATGTGATTATTTGAAAGCTTCAATACTTCTAGCTTAGTGCAATTAGCCAATGAAATAGGAATGGTTCCCCCAAGAAAATCTGCAGCAAAGGTGAGATCTTGTAACTGACTCGTGCTTCCAAAAGTTTCTGTGCGAAAACCTCCTAGAGACTTTCTTCATTTCCGTATAGAACTCTAAAATTGGAAATTTCTCAAATAGAATCACGTATACTCCCTGTGCGAAAGTTTCTGTGCTAAGCAAGACTTTCAAGCTTCTTGAATTTCCAATATCTTGAAGATTTTGTAGTTCTCTTAGAATTCTTTTGCACAGGTCCTTTCAAAACATGGGCTCCTATATCAAGTTGACCAAGTCCGACGGAATTTGCTGAGGATATAGTATTGCTTTTTGGGAAGGGTGAAGCCCAAATCAAGTGAGAGGATACCAATCGATTCACTGAGTACAAAAAAAATATTGGATGAGATTATATAGAGTTGTTCAGGAACCATACCAACCATACCGGACGGATTGTTGACAGACAACTGTAGAATCATTTGTTTGGAGAG
>Ga0325400_1003717_pt1 | contig 13909 bp, 16 predicted proteins | sample PopdelMetagenome_2_FD_205662 | JGI IMG/M metagenome (GOLD analysis project Ga0325400, IMG submission 205662) | Populus deltoides microbial communities from Bellville, Georgia, United States - Xylem-PdKOR-R1 | ecosystem: Host-associated > Plants > Phyllosphere > Stem > Wood/Secondary xylem... | reverse complement strand
ACCGGCATCAGCCGGGCGATGTCGAAGGGGCCGGGGTCGGCCCTGCCGCGCCGCCGGGCCACGGAGGAGCGGGCCTTCTCGTAGAGCGCGCCGGCCACGTGCCCGCCGTCCAGGGGGTAGATCGGCAACAGGTTGAACAGGAACAGCACCAGGTTGACGCTGGCCAGCAGGCCCAGGAAGAAGCTGAGCTTCTCCAGCCCGCTGAGCCGGTCGATGGAGAACACCTCGCCGGAGATGCGGCCCACGCCCACGATGCCGATGGGGCCGTTCGCGTCGCGCTGCTCGCCCAGGAAGGCGGCGCCGAACAGCGCCGGGATGCGCTGCGGGATCTCCAGCAGCCGGTCCACCGAGTTGGACACGACGTTGCCGAAGTAGGCGGGCACCTCGGTGATCGACTGCCGGGCCAGGGTGTCGGCGGGGCTGACCCCGAGGTAGCCGGCGGTGACGGTGCCCTCGCCGTCCAGGTCGGCCACGGTGTTCGGGATGGGGGTGACCGTCACCTGCCGGTCGGCGCCGTCGCGCTCGACGGTCAGCGTGATCGGCTGGTCCGGGGAGGCGCGCACCGCGGTCTGCACCTGGGTCCAGGAGTCCCACGCGGTGGGGTCCAGCGGGCGGCCGTCGACGGCGGTGATGGTGTCGCCGGGGCGCAGCCCCGCCTCGGCCGCCGGGCTCGCGGCGGGCAGCGCGCAGTTCGCCGTCCCCTCCTGGCACTCCTGGCCGGCGTCGGCGCCGGTGGTCACCAGCGGGACGGAGCACAGGTCGAGGTCGGGGTCGTCCTGCAGCCGGTCCAGGGACTGGGCGTCCGAGGGGATGACGCAGGCCGGGACCGTGGACAGCGTGGTGGTGAGCACCTGGGTGCCGATGGTGGTCAGCGTGATGGTGAACAGCACGACGGCCAGCAGCAGGTTGTGCAGCGGCCCGGCCGACATGACGACGACCCGCTGCCACCAGGGCTTGCGGTAGAAGACCCGGTCGCCGTCGGTGGGCAGCACGTCGTTGAGCGCCGCCCCGCGGACCTCGGCGATGAAGCTGCGCATCCGGGTGGCGCGCCTGCTCTCGCCCTCCTCGGCCGGCGGGATCATGCCGACGATGCGGATGTAGCCGCCGAGCGGGATCCACTTCACGCCGTACTCGGTCTCGCCCCTGCGGCGGGAGTACAGCGTCGGCCCGAAGCCGACCATGAACTGCGGCACCCGCATGCCGAACTTCCGGGCCCAGTAGAAGTGGCCGTACTCGTGGAAGCCGATGGAGAACAGCAACCCGAGGAAGAACGCGACGATCCCGAGGACGGTCAGCAGGATCGTGCTCAGGTCAGCCTCCGGCGATCGCGGCGCGAGCGTGCTCCCGGGCCCACCTCTCGGCGGCCAGCACGTCCTCGACGGCGGTGGGGACGCCGAGGTCCGGCGCCGCGTCGAGGGTACGCGCGATCGTCTGCACGATCCCTGGGAACGGCAGGTGACCCGCCAGGAAGGCGGCCACGGCCTCCTCGTTGGCCGCGTTGTACATCGCGGGGACGACGCCGCCGGCCTCCCCCGCCCGCCGCGCCAGCCGGACCGACGGGAAGGCCTCGTCGTCCAGCGGGGCGAACTCCCACGCCGACGCCGCCGTCCAGTCCAGCGCGGGCTGCACGTGCGGCAGCCGGTCGGGCCAGCCCAGGGCCAGCGCGATGGGCAGCCGCATGTCCGGCGGGCTGGCCTGCGCGATCGTCGCGCCGTCGACGAAGGTGACCATCGAGTGCACGACCGACTGCGGGTGGACGACGACGTCGATGTCGGCGTAGGGGACGCCGAAGAGCAGGTGCGCCTCGATGACCTCCAGGCCCTTGTTCACCAGCGTGGCGCTGTTGATGGTCACCACCGGGCCCATCGCCCAGGTCGGGTGGGCCAGGGCCTGCTCGACCGTGACGTCGGCCAGCGCGTCGGCGGAGCGGCCGCGGAAGGGTCCCCCGCTGGCGGTGAGCACCAGCCGGGCCACCTCGCCGCGGGTGCCGCCGCGCAGGCACTGGGCCAGCGCGGAGTGCTCGGAGTCGACCGGGAGCAGCTGACCGGGGGCGGCCGCCGCGGTGACCAGGGCGCCGCCGGCGACCAGCGACTCCTTGTTGGCCAGCGCGACCGTGCGCCCGGCGTGCAGGGCGGCGAGCGTCGGGCCCAGCCCGATCGAGCCGGTGATGCCGTTGAGCACGACGTCGGCCGGCCGCGCCGCGAGCTGCTCGGCCGCGCGGGGCCCGGCCAGGATCTCGGGCAGCCGGTAGCGGCCCTGCGACCAGCCGCGCTGCTGGGCGGCGGCGTAGAAGGCCAGCTGCAGGTCCTGGGCGGCGGTGGCGCGGGCGACGGCGACGGTGTCCACGCCGAGGGTGAGCGCCTGCTCGGCGAGCAGGGCGACGTCCGAGCCCCCCGCGGCCAGGCCGGTGATCCGCAGCCGGTCGGGGTTGGCCGCCACGACCTGCAGCGCCTGGGTGCCGATGGAGCCGGTGGACCCCAGGACGGTGACCGTGCGGGGCTCGCTCATGGCCGACATCCTGACCGACCGGTCGGGCTGCCGCGTGGACCGGGTGCGCTCCTGCCATGATGGACCGGTGAGCGGCAACGACCACCTCGGCCAGCAGACCAGCGCGACCGTCGTCGCCCAGTCCAACCGCGAGGAGGCGATCGTCCGCGCCGGCTCGGAGCCGCTGCACGGCGACGAGCGCCCCGAGGACTGGGGCTGGCACGGCGAGACCGGCAAGAAGGGCCGCATCGGCGTGGTGATCGCCGCGCTGATCCTGTTCTCGTTCCAGTTCACCAACCACGAGGGCGACGTCGAGAACATCTACCTCAACGTCATCGCCGCGGGGCTGCTGCTGATCCTGGTGTGGGACTGGCGCCGCCGGAAGAACGCCTGGCGCTCGGAGTGACGCGCTCGTACTGACGCGCTCGGTCTGGTGCGCGGCCGGCCGTGACCCCTCAGCCGAGGGGCACGGTATCCTCCAGCTCGGGCTGCGGGGCGGCCACCGACGGCATGCCGGGGGTCTCGCTGGCCGCGAGCTGACCGCACGCGCCGTCGATGTCCTGGCCGCGGGTGTCGCGCACCGTCGTCGCCACCCCGTGGGCGCGCAGCCGCGCGACGAACTCGCGCTGCGCGGGCAGCGGGCTGGCGTCCCACTTGCTCCCCGGGGTCGGGTTGAGCGGGATCAGGTTGACGTGCGCGAGCCGCTTGGCCAGCCGCCGGCCGAGCAGGTCGGCGCGGAAGGGCTGGTCGTTGACGTCGCGGATGAGGGCGTACTCGATGGAGTACCGCCGGCCGGTGCGCCGGGCGTAGGCGTCGGCCGCCTCCAGCACCTCCGTGACGTTCCACCGGGTGTTGACCGGGACCAGGGTGTCGCGCAGCTCGTCGTCGGGGGCGTGCAGGCTCACCGCGAGGGTGACGTTGAGGCCCTCCTCGGTGAGCCGGTGGATGGCCGGCACCAGCCCGACCGTCGACACCGTGACCGACCGCTGCGCCAGGCCCAGGCCGTACGGCGCGGGGGTCAGCAGCGCGTCGAGGGTGGTGCGGACCCGGTTGTAGTTCGCCAGCGGCTCGCCCATGCCCATGAACACCACGTTCGACAGCCGCCCGGGGCCGCCGGGGATCTCCCCCGACGCCATGGCCGCCGCGGCGGCGACCGCCTGGCCGATGATCTCGGCCGCGGACAGGTTGCGGGTGAGCCCGCCCTGGCCGGTCGCGCAGAACGGGCAGGCCATGCCGCAGCCGGCCTGGCTGGAGATGCACACCGTGGCCCGGTCGGGGTAGCGCATGAGCACGCTCTCCACCAGCGCCCCGTCGTGCAGCCGCCACAGGGTCTTGCGGGTGCGCCCGCCGTCGGCGCTCTGGTGCCGCACCACGGTCAGCAGCCCGGGCAGCATGGCCTCGACCAGGTCGGCGCGCACGGCCGCGGGCAGGTCGGTCATCGCGGCCGGGTCGGTGGTGCCCGCGTAGAAGTGCCGGGCGAGCTGGTCGGCCCGGAACGCGGGGTGGCCGAGCTCGGCGACGGCGGCACGGGCCTGCTCGCGGGTGAGGTCGGCGAGGTGGCGCGGGGGCTTGGCCGCCCGGCGCGGGGCCTCGAAGACCAGGGGCAGCGGGGAGCGGGGCTCGGTGGTGTCGGCAGTCATGACCGCACCACTGTCCCACTCCCCCGCGGGGTCGTGCGCCCGTCGGGCGGGTGAGATCGCTCCCGCTCAGCCCGCGGAGGTGGTCGAGGGGGTGCTGGTCGGGCCGTCGGGCGCACCCGTGCCGGGGCCGGCCGCGGGGTCGGTGCCCGGGTCGCCCTCGGGCGGGGTGCCCGGGTCGTCCGTGCCGGTCGGGTCGGTCGTCGTGGGCGCGGCGGTCGTGGGCGCGGTGGTGGTGGGTACGGCGGAGGTGGGCGGGGGTGCGGTGGTCGGCCCCGCGCCCGCGTCCGTGGGTGCCGGGGCGACCGGGCCCGTCGGGTCGGTCGCCGGCGGGGTGCGGACGCCCGGGTCGGTGGGCGTGGGTGCGGCGGAGGTGGGCGCGGGCGGGTCCGGGACGACGGCCACCGCGGGCGGGGGTGCGGCCGTCACCGGAGTGGGCCGGGGCGCCGGGGCGCCGGTGGGGTCGCCCGCGCCCGGGGACGTCGTCGCGGTCGTCGTGGGTGCCGTCGTCGGGGCCGCACCCGGCGAGCCGAGGGGGACGGCACGGGCGGTGCTGGCGGTCGGCACGGCGGTCGGGGCACCGGCGGAGGCGGGCACCGCGGCGGGTCCGCCCCCGACGGCGGCCAGCAGCACGGCGGTGACGACCAGGGCAGCCGCCGCCACCGCGACGGCCACCCGGCGGCCCAGCGGCACCACGGGTGGGGCCGGCGTCCGGGGCGGTGCCGGCGGTGCCGGGTCCGCGGGAGGGGCGGGAGAGACCCAGTCGGGCAGCCAGCCGTCGTCCCAGCCGGCGCCGGGGTCGGGCGACCCGGACGGCGGCGGGGCGGCGGGACCGGTCACGGGGTCTCCTCACGGGTGGGGCGGGCCCGACCATGCTGCCGCCCGCCGCGCCGTCCGCCGCGGAGGCGCGACGACCGACAGCGATCTAGTGGTGACCACCGGTGATGTCGACGTGCTGCCGGACCCAGCCGTGCATGGCGATCCCGGCGGCCACCCCGGCGTTGAGCGAGCGGGTGGAGCCGAACTGGGAGATCGACACCGTCAGGTCGGCGCCGGCGCGCGCCTCCGGGGTGAGGCCCGGGCCCTCCTCGCCGAAGAGCAGCACGCACCGGCGGGGCAGGTCCGCGGTCTCCAGCGGCACCGCTCCGGGGCCGTTGTCCACCGCCACCACGGCGAGCCCCGCGTCGCGTGCGAAGGCCAGCAGGCCGGCGACGCCGGGGTGGTGGCGCAGGTGCTGGTACCGGTCGGTGACCATGGCGCCGCGCCGGTTCCAGCGTCGGCGGCCGACCACGTGCACCTCGGCGGCGAGGAAGGCGTTGGCGGTGCGCACCACCGTGCCGATGTTCAGGTCGTGACCGAAGTTCTCGATGGCCACGTGGAAGCCGTGCCGGCGGCGGTCGAGGTCGGCCACCACCGCCTCGACGGTCCAGTACCGGTAGCGGTCCACGACGTTGCGCCGGTCCCCCTCGGCCAGCAGCTGCCGGTCGTAGCGCGGGTCCTCGGGCCACGGCCCCACCCAGGGGCCCACCCCGACCGCGCTGCCCCACTCGGTCGGCCCGGCCTCCTCGTCCATCCCGCGCAGCCTAGGTTGGACGAGTGCTGCTCCACCTGATCCCCGCGCCCGAGTGGGCCGCGGCCTCGGCCCGGGGCGGCGTGGACCCGCTGCCCGACGTGGGCTTCGTGCACCTGTCCACCCCCGAGCAGGTGCACCTGCCGGCGCAGCGGCTCTTCGACGACCGGGACGACGTCGTCCTGCTGGTGGTCGACGAGCTCCGGCTGTCCGACCCGGTCCGCCTCGAGCCCGGCGTGCCCGGTGACCCGGCCTCGATGCGGTTCCCGCACCTGTACGGCCGGCTGCCGGTGGACGCCGTCGTCCGCGTCGTGCCCTGGCCCCGTCCCCGCGGAGCGGGCGACCTGCCCGGCCTCTAGGCCGGGACGAGCGCGGTGAGCAGCAGGTAGGCCACGACCGCCGACGGCAGCAGGGAGTCCATCCGGTCCATCAGGCCGCCGTGGCCGGGCAGCAGCGTGCCCATGTCCTTGATGCCGAGGTCGCGCTTGATCAGGGACTCGGCGAGGTCGCCGACGGTGGCGGTCATCGCCATCGCCACCCCGAACACCACCCCGCCCCACCACGGGCCGTGGAAGGTGAGGGTCAGGACCAGGACGCCGATGACCACGCACGCGGTGAGCGACCCGGCGAAGCCCTCCCAGGACTTCTTCGGGCTGATCCGCTTCGCCATCGGGTGCTTGCCGAACAGCACCCCCGCGGCGTAGCCGCCCACGTCGCTGCACACGACGGTGGCGATGAACAGCAGCACCCGGGCCGCGCCGTCGTCGGGGACCAGCAGCAGCACCGCGAACCCGGCCAGCAGCGGCACGTACAGCGCCACCAGGACCGCGGCGGAGGTGTCGCGCAGGTAGCCCACCGGCCCGTCGCCGAGGCGCCACAGCAGCACGGCCAGCACGGTGACGAAGAACGCGACCACCAGGCCCGAGGGCCCGCGGACCCAGGTCAGGCCCAGCATGAGCACGCCGCCGACGAGCACCGGCACCAGGGGCGGCCGGTAGCCGCCGGCGTCCAGCGCCCGCACCAGCTCGGTCACGCTGACCACCACCGCCAGCGCGACGACGAGCAGGAAGCTGGGCCGGTAGAGGAACAGCGACGCGATGACGACCGCACCCAGACCCGCGCCGACACCGACCGCGGCGCCCAGGTCGCGCCCGGCCCGGCTGACCCGGGGGGCGCCCGAGGGCGTCTCGGCCGGCGGGCGGCCGGTGGCCTCCGCGCCCAGGGCGCCGGGCAGCGCGGTGACCGGCGGGTCGTCGTCCGGTGCGGCGGCGGTGGCCCCGCCGTCGTCGGGCACGGTGGGCAGCACCCGCGGCAGCGGCGGCACCGGCCGGCCGCGACCGCCCGAGGGTGGCCGGCCGGCCACCGGCAGCTCCTCGGTGGCGGGCTCGGCGACCCGGGCACGCCCGGGACCCGGTCGGTGCGGACCGGGGGGCGGGGTCGGGACGGCGGTCATCGGGTGGGCGGCGTCGGCTCGGGAGGGCGTGCTCAGACCTCGAGCAGCTCCGCTTCCTTGTTCTTCATCGCCTCGTCGATGCCGGCCACGTGCCGGGCGGTCAGGTCGTCGAGGTCCTTCTCCGCGCGGCGGACGTCGTCCTCCCCGGCCTCGCCGTCCTTGACGATGCGGTCGAGCTCCTCCTTGGCTCGCCGGCGCACGTTGCGGATGGCGATCTTCGCGTCCTCGCCCTTGGCGCGGGCCTGCTTGACCAGGTCGCGGCGGCGCTCCTCGGTCAGCTGCGGGAAGCTGACCCGGATGATCTGGCCGTCGTTGCCCGGGTTGACGCCGAGGTCGGAGTTGCGGATCGCGGTCTCGATGGCGTTGAGCTGACCGGCGTCGTAGGGCTTGATGACGGCCATCCGCGCCTCGGGGACGGTGATGGAGGCCATCTGCGGCACCGGGGTGGGGGCGCCGTAGTAGTCGACGACGATCCGGTTGAACATGCTCGGCGCGGCCCGGCCGGTGCGCACCGAGCCGAGGTCCTCGCGGGCGACCGACAGGGCCTTGTCCATCCGCTCCTCGGCGTCGAGCAGGGTGTCGTCGATCACGTGTGTCTCCTCCTGTGGCCCGCGGGCCGGTGGTGCGGGGTGGTCGGTGCCGGTGGCCTCAGGCGGACCGGCTGATCAACGTGCCGATCCTCTCACCTGCGACCGCACGGGCGATGTTCCCGTCCTGGAGCAGGTTGAACACCACGATCGGCATGCGGTTGTCCATGCACAGGCTGATCGCGGTGGCGTCGGCGACGGCGAGCTGGTCGGCCAGCACGGTCGAGTAGTCCAGGTCGGTGTACATGGTCGCCGTGGGGTCGGTGCGAGGGTCGGCGGTGTAGACGCCGTCCACGCCGTTCTTGGCCATGAGCAGCACCTGGCACTCGATCTCCAGGGCCCGCTGGGCGGCCACGGTGTCGGTGGAGAAGTAGGGCATGCCCGCGCCGGCGCCGAAGATGACGACGCGGCCCTTCTCCAGGTGCCGCATGGCCTTGCGGGGGATGTAGGGCTCGGCGACCTGGCCCATGGTGATGGCGGTCTGCACGCGGGTCTCGATGCCGGCCTTCTCGCAGAAGTCCTGCAGGGCCAGGCAGTTCATCACCGTGCCGAGCATGCCCATGTAGTCGGCGTGACCGCGGTCCATGCCGGCCTGGGACAGCTCGGCACCGCGGAAGAAGTTGCCGCCGCCGACGACGATGGCGACCTGGGTGCCGCGGCTGACGACGGTGGCCAGCTGCTCGGCGATGTCGCGGATGACGGCGGGGTCGACACCCACGCCACCACCGCCGAAGGCCTCGCCCGACAGCTTGAGCAGGACGCGGTCGTACCCGCCCGCGCCGGCTGCCTGGAACGCGGTGGGGGCGGAGAGCGGGAGCTGGTCGGTCATCGGCGGTCTCGTCGTCCTCTCGCGGGTGGTCTGGTCTCGCATCCTGCCCGACCGGAGCCGGACAGACCTCCGGCCCCGCCCCCCGGTGCGGGGGACGGGGCCGGAGCGTGGATCAGGACTGGCCGACCTCGAACCGGGCGAACCGGTCGACGGTGAGCCCGGCCTCGTCGATGACCTGCTTCACCGTGCGCTTGGGCTCGGTGATGGAGGGCTGCTCGAGGAGGACGAAGTCCTTGAAGTAGGAGTTGACCCGACCCTCGACGATCTTGCTGATCGCCTGCTCGGGCTTGCCCTCCTCCTTCGCGGTCTGCTCGGCGACGCGGCGCTCGGTCTCGATGGTCTCGGCCGGCACCTCGTCCCGGGTGAGGAAGCGCGGGCGGGCGGCGGCGATGTGCATCGCCAGCGACCGGGCGGCGTCCTCGGAGCCGGCCGAGTACTGCACCGCGACGCCGATGGCCGGGGGCAGGTCGGTGGCCCGCTTGTGCAGGTAGGTCGCGGTCGGGCCGTCGAAGATGGCCACGCGGGAGAGCACGAGCTTCTCGCCGATGCGGGCGGACTCGCCCTCGACCAGCTTCTCGACGGTCTGGCCGTCGACCTCGGTGGCCAGCAGCGCGGCGGCGTCGGCCGGCTTGTGCTCCAGCGCGATGTCGAGCAGGCGCTCGGCCAGCGCGGCGAAGTCGGTGTTCTTGGCGACGAAGTCGGTCTCGCAGTCCAGCTCGAGCAGCGCACCGTCGCGGCTGACGACCAGCCCGTTGGTGGTGGAGCGCTCCAGCCGCTTGCCGACGTCCTTGGCGCCCTTGACGCGCAGGATCTCGACGGCCTTGTCGTAGTCGCCGTCGCTCTCGGTGAGGGCCTTCTTGCAGTCCATCATGCCGGCGCCGGTGGCGTCGCGGAGACGCTTGACGTCGGCAGCGGTGACAGCAGCCATGTCACTTCCTCTTCTGTGCTGAGTGCGGTGGGGAGACGTGCCGCGGCGCCGCCGCCCGACCCGTGCGGGGTCGGGCGGCGGCGCCGTCGGGTCACGCCTGGGGAGTGCTGTCCTGGACGATCTCGGTGACGGCGGGGTCGCCGGCGTTGGGGGCCTGCTCCTGCTCGGAGACCACCGACTCCTGCTCCGGGGCGGCCGGGACCGAGCTGTCGGCCGGCGCGGCGGCGTCGGCGCCCTGACCGCCGGTCAGCAGCTCCTTCTCCCAGTCGGCCAGCGGCTCGGCCTCGGCACCGGCGGGGGCGTCGCCCTCACCGCGGCCGGCGTTGGCCTGCGCGGCCGAGCGGGCCATGAGGCCCTCGGCGACGGCGTCGGCGATCACGCGGGTCAGCAGGGCGGCGCTGCGGATGGCGTCGTCGTTGCCCGGGATCTTGTAGTCGACCTCGTCGGGGTCGCAGTTGGTGTCGAGGATCGCCACGACGGGGATGCCCAGCTTGCGGGCCTCGCCGACGGCGATGTGCTCCTTCTTGGTGTCGACGACCCAGACGGCGCTCGGGACCTTCTTCATGTCCCGGATGCCGCCGAGGGAGCGCTCGAGCTTGGCCTTCTCGCGGGAGAGGACCAGCTGCTCCTTCTTGGTCAGGCCGTTGATCGCACCGGTCTGCTCGAGGTCCTCCAGCTCCTTCAGGCGCTCGAGGCGCTTGTAGACGGTCTGGAAGTTGGTGAGCATGCCGCCCAGCCAGCGCTGGTTGACGTAGGGCATCCCGACGCGGGTCGCCTGCTCGGCGATGACCTCCTGCGCCTGGCGCTTGGTCCCGATGAACATGATCGAACCGCCGTGGGCGACGGTCTGCTTCACGAACTCGTAGGCCTGGTCGATGTAGCCCAGCGTCTGCTGGATGTCGATGATGTAGATGCCGTTGCGCTCGGTGAAGATGAAGCGCTTCATCTTCGGGTTCCAGCGACGGGTCTGGTGCCCGAAGTGGACCCCGCTGTCGAGCAGGTTCTTCATGCTGACGACTGCCACGTGGCGCCGCCTCTCTGTGTGCACGCACGGCACCCGGCCCTCCGGCCGGTCCACCGCGCTTCCCGGTTGTCGCGGCGCACCGGGTGGTGCACCGCCCTGGCGTCCTGCGGGCCACCTGCACCCGTGCTGGACGGGACCGGGGTGGGCGCCGCCCCACCGCTGGGGTGGGAGGAGGACGCGCGAAGTCGACCGGTCTGCCGACCGGTCGCAGGGGCGAGCATACCCGCTTCCCCGGACCGGCCGGCCGCGGTCCTCCACAGCCCGGGCGCCCGTCCACAGCTGCGGCTCCGCCGCCCCGTGCACGGCACCGGTGCCGCACCGTCGAGGGGTGCCCCTCCTCCGCCTGGTCCTGCTCGTGGTGCTCACCGGCACCCTCCTCACCGGACCGGTCCCGGTGGCCTCCGCGGCACCGGGACCGGGCCCGGTCGCCGCACCGGCCGGGCCGTACGGGTGGCCGCTGGCCGGCGTCCCCGTGATCACCCGTCCCTTCGACCCGCCGGCCGGTGCCTACGGGCCCGGCCATCGCGGTGCCGACCTCGCGGCGGCGCCGGGTGCCCCGGTGCTGGCCGCCGGTGCCGGGGTCGTCGCGTTCTCCGGGCTGGTGGCGGGCCGGCCGGTGGTCAGCGTCGACCACCCGGACGGCGTGCGGACCACCTACGAGCCGGTGCAGCCGGTGGTGGCGGCGGGCCAGGCGGTGGCCCGGGGCTCGCCGCTCGGGGTGCTGGTGGCCGGGCACGCGGGCTGCCCGGCCGCGGCGTGCCTGCACTGGGGCGCGCGGACGGGGCCGTCGGCCTACCTGGACCCGCTGCGGCTGCTCACCCCTCCGCGGGTGCGGCTGCTGCCGTGGGGCTGAGCGGGGTCCCCTGGTGGAACCACAGCCGCCACCCGTCCCCGGTGCGGCGCCACACCGAGCTGCGCCGGGCCACCCGCCCGGCGACGTCGGTGACGTAGGTGAGGTGGACGACGTCGTCGGCGACCCGCTGGCCGTGCAGGTCGCGCACCTGCACCACCTCCCCCTGCAGGGACAGCTCGCCGGCCATGGCCGCCAGGATCTCCGCCCGGGACCACAGCCGGCCCGACGCCCCGACCTCGGTGAACCCCGGGTGCAGCAGCGCCCCGGCCCGGTCCGCGGACCGGCGGACCTCCGGGCGCAGCAGGTCCTGCTCGCCCTCGACCGCGCGGCGCACGCCCTCGTCCACGGCGCGACGGTAGCGGCGGGGTGGTCAGTCGCGGTGCCAGTGCACCGCCCCGGCGGTGGCGGTGGCCAGCACGAGCAGCGAGAGGACGGCGCTGCGGGTGCGGGTGTCGCCCTGCCGGGTGGCCACGAGCACGGCGGCGGCGTCCACCGCGGTGAGCAGCAGCGTCACCTCGGTGGTGCGGCGGGCCTGCGGGGCGGGGGTGACCAGCAGCGCCGCGCCCATGGCGATGTTGCGCGCGGCGGCCAGCCGGACCAGCAGCGGCAGCGCCCGGTCCCGGTGGGTCGACCGGGCGTCCACGCCCAGCAGGCGGGCCATCCGCCGGGGGGCGAACAGCGCCACTGTCCCCAGCCACATCGAGAGGGAGCCGACGGAGCGCCGGGTCGTGTCCCAGGGTGCGGTCATGGGCGGTCCGGTGCCCGCCGGCCACCAGGCCGAACCCGCCCGGCGCCGACGAGCACCAGGACGAGGGCGAGGAAGGGCAGCGTCACGACGCTGGCCAGCACGTCGCTGGCGGCGGCGACGACGAAGGCGCCCACCCCCGGCGTGTCGAGCGGGCCGAGGACCCGGCCGGCGCCCAGCGCGGAGACCGAGGCGGGGACGGTGAGCACCGCCGACACCGCACCGCCCGCGGCGACCCCGGCCAGCACCGTGCCCGGTGCCCGGCGCACCGCCCGCCAGCCGGTCGCCGTCCCCCGGGTCAGGGCGCCCCGCCAGCGGGCGCGGCCGCCGCCGGGCAGGTCGACCAGGGCGCCGGTGACCCACAGCTGCGCCACGACCGCGGTGGCGACGCCGACGACGTCCACGGCCAGCGCGTGCAGCCGGCTCGGGTCGTCCCAGACCAGCACCTGCCGGAGGACGTCGGGGACGGTGTTCACCGCGGTGGCGACCGCGGCCACCGCGTAGGCCGGGCGGCGGTGGCGGACCAGCAGCGCGAGGGCGCCGGTGAGCACCGCCCGCACGCCGGCCCCGGCCTGCGTCACCGCCGGGTGGCCACGCCGAGCAGCCACCGGCCCCCCGCGCGGCTGCGGTGGGTCCGGGCGGGGACGTCGAAGCCGGCGTCCTCCAGCCCGGCCAGCAGCTCGTCCTCGCTGAACCGGTCGGCCGGGTGCCGGGAGACCAGCCGGAACCAGCGGGCGTCCAGCAGCCGGGCGGTGAGCTCGGCGTAGGCCAGCCGGCCGCCGGGGCGCAGGACCCGGGCGTACTCGGCCAGCGCCGCGGTCCAGTCCGGGAGGTGGTGCAGCGTGTGCAGCGACACGACCAGGTCCTGGCTGGCGTCGGGGACCGGCAGCGCGGTGGCGTCGGCCTGCTCGACGGTGACCCGCTCCCCCAGGTCGGCCAGCGCCCGCCGGGCCGACCGCACCGACGCCGGGTGCACGTCGACGGCGTGCACCCGGCTGGCCCCGAGGGCCGTCACCGCGACGCGGGCGCCGAGCCCCCGCCGGCCGGTGCCGACGTCCAGGCACCGCTCGCCGCGGGCGCCGAGCGCGGCCAGCGTCGCGCCCTCCCAGCGGAGCCCGGCGGCGTGCCGGGGCCGGGAGTCCACCCACAGCCGGGTGGCGTCGACGAGGGTGGGCGGGGGGCGCCGGGTCGCGGTCATCGACCGCCGCTACCCGTGCCCCGGGGGGCTGTACGCCCCGGGCGGACCGTGCGGTCCGCCCGGGGTCAGGCGATGTCGGCGAGCTTGGTGCGCAGGTGCAGCACGGCCTTGGTGTGCAGCTGGCAGATGCGGCTCTCGGTGACGCCGAGGACGCGGCCGATCTCGGCCAGGGTCAGGCCCTCGAAGTAGTAGAGGCTGACCACGACCTTCTCCCGGTCGGGCAGCTGCTCGACGGCGCGGGCCAGCAGCTGGCGGGCCTCGCCGTGCTCGGCCATCGCCTGGGGGTCGAGGGCGGAGGTGTCCTTGAGCGTGTCGACCAGCCGGGGCGCCCCGCCGTCGTCGTCGCCGAGCAGCTCGTCGAGGGCGACCACGTTGACCAGCGACAGCTGGCCCAGGAACTTGCGGATCTCCTCCACCTCGACGCCCATCGCGTCGGCGACCTCGCTGTCGGTGGGGCTGCGCTGCAGCTTTGTCTCCAGGGAGGCGACGGTGCGCTCGAACTCCCGGGCGCGCATGCGCACCGACCGCGGGATCCAGTCGGTGGAGCGCAGCTCGTCGATGATCGCGCCGCGGATGCGGGCCATCGCGTAGCTCTCGA
>Ga0325400_1003715_pt1 | contig 13913 bp, 10 predicted proteins | sample PopdelMetagenome_2_FD_205662 | JGI IMG/M metagenome (GOLD analysis project Ga0325400, IMG submission 205662) | Populus deltoides microbial communities from Bellville, Georgia, United States - Xylem-PdKOR-R1 | ecosystem: Host-associated > Plants > Phyllosphere > Stem > Wood/Secondary xylem... | reverse complement strand
ATAATTGCGGCCATGCCCCAGCCCAGCAGCAAGGGCGAAATCTGCACATCGCGGAGCATATCCCCCAGGTATTTGCTGGTTCCGCTATCGATGAAAATCTGCTTGAGCGCCCCGGCCCCCGCAATAACCAGCAGAATGGGCGAGGCCGCCTTAATGGCTTCTTCCAGTTCTTTCATGACGGCTTTCATGGACTTACCGCGTCGCAGCCCCAGCGCATAAACCGCCACCAGCACCGACAGCAGCATCCCGACGTAGGGCTCCGCCAGCAGGGTGATGATCCGGTTCAGGGCCGAACCCGGTGTGGTCAGCGTCTTCAACGGCGCCACCAGCGTCAGCAGCACAACCGGCAGTAAAGCGACGAAGAAGCTGGTGCTTTTGCTGGGTAAATCATGGTCCGGCACTTCGCGGATATTGAACAGTTCGAGGTCCGGCTTTGGGTTGTATCGTTTGAGCGTTTTGCCAAAAATGGGTCCCGCAATAACGATTGCCGGAATGGAAACCAGAATCCCATACACCAGCGTCCGGCCAATGTCGGCGCCCAGTTGCCCCGCAATGGCCGCCGGCGAAGGGTGCGGTGGCAGATAGCCATGCGCCACCGACAGGGCCGAAAGCATCGGAATAGCCACCGTTAGCAGGGGCAGGCCGGATGAAGCCGCAATCGTAAAAATCAGGGGGACGACAATAATGAAACCGGCATTGTAGAACAGAGGGATCCCGATGATGAAGCCCGCCAGAGCCATGCCCCAGTGAATATTTCGGATACCGAAAATACCAATCAGCACATTCGTGATGCGTCGGGCAGCCCCGCTCTCGGCTACCAGTCGACCCAGCATTGCCCCAAAACCGATGATCAGCACCAGGTCGCCGAGCGTCCCGCCGATCCCCGTCTGAATGGATTTTCCGACGGCGCTAACCTCCATACCCGAGGCCAGCCCAATGCCGAGCGAAACCAGGACGAACGTAATAAAGGTGTCTAATTTAACGAACGCAATCAGCAGAATTAGGGCCAGGATGCCTACCAAAATAAGTAGAATGGGCATGAATCAGAAGATCGGTTTAGGTGGGGGCGTAAGTTAGCGCAGGAACCGCTAAAATCCACTTCTCTCTACTGAATACGCACTATTTTTTGAACTTCTTCGTTCAGCGGCTGGCTGATGGCAAAGGGTACCACCCACAATTGCATTGTTTCGTCGTAGCCAAAAAGAGGAAGCGGCTCCCGAAACGTCTCGGTGGCCGGGTAGACCAGCACCAGCCGCGACGCGTTGTATTTTTTGCCGTACGCATAGAGCTGGTACAGGTCCGGCTGCTCAATACCGTACGTGCCGGAGTCATTCGTCGCATCGAGCACTTTCCATTTGGTATCAATGACCGTCGTCTCGCCGGCCTGGCGCAGAATGATGTCGGGGCGTAGCTTGAACTTCTGAGCGCCCCGGTGATCTTCCACCAGGTGCCGGGACGATTCCTGAACGGCCACCTCCCCCTCCGTTACGTATCGCCGGAAACCAGCCGCCACGTACGCTTCAAAGACGCGACCCATCGGAAACAGGAGCGCCAGACTCAGAAAGCTACCCGGTGCCAGCCCAAACGCCAGCCCCTGCAGCAGAGCTTCCGCCCACCGCAGCGCGCGTTCGTAGCGACTGAACAACCGATTGGCCGTCCAGACCGCCCGTAGATCGTCGGCGATCCGCTCCGACGCCGGGACCTCATCCAGGGCAAACAGCAGCTGGCGAATCCGGCTCTGGTTGGGCGTGCTTCTCGACCGGGGCTGCACCCAGTGCAGGGCCGACTTCAGTAGTCGGTTCTGGGGCAGATTAGCGGTTTGGTCGGCGTAGGTAACCGCAAAACGTTCGGCATGATGCGCGTTCTGGCGGATCTGGTCAGCCATGCGCAGTTTGCCTTTTACGTAGGGCTGATTGGCGGCCACCGGCACGTACGCCTTTCGCAATCCCTGCGTAATCAGGGGTGTCACTTCGTCCAGAAAAGCCGTTATAAACACCTCCCAGAGCGGCAGCTGACTGGTGGTCTGATGGACCGACTCCACACTCCGGAAGGGGAAATCCCGGAAGTGCTGAAGCATCCGGAGTAACGTCCGCCGGCCCTCTTCCGCCGTCAACGCTTTGGGCAGAATTTCGAGCTGCGTTCCGTCGACGGTTTCCAGCAACCCCACGTAATTTTTCACCCGGATACACTCCCGGCCTTTTTGCAGAAAAAAGCTCATCACCGAATCCGCTTCGGTTTCGGCCACGAAGAACTTAAGGTTATCAAAAACGGCGTCCGGCACGTACAACTCCGTCAGCGAATCGACCGCCGTCGGAAAATCGGAGGACCGCCGAATCAATCCGTATTCAAGAATGGATAACAAGGGACTGTTGAAGCTAATTAATTAATGCGCCTGACGGCCGTCCGCGACCTCAGCGCTGGTGTCGGTTCCTTTCCGGAAAGTCATCACGTACTGCCCGTCAGCCAGCAGCGTAAGCCGGTTTTTACTGATCCGGTACAGGTTCACTTTTTTTAACGTTGCCAGAAAACCGCTCTCGAACTTAGAAGACGGACAGGTTTGGCCCGATGTGGTGATCGCTTCGAACTGGACATTGTCGGCCTCGCCCTTCACTTTGCCCTGAATCCGGTTGCAGCCCGCAAACCCGGCCAGTTGTTTTTCTTTCCATTTCACTTCGATAAACGGCATCTGACGGTTGGCAAACTGTTCGACGTGGAAACGCTGACCGCGGAAAGTCTCCAGTATCCACGTGCTGTTCAGCCGGGAAGCGCCGTTGAGAAAGGCCCCGCCCCCGGTGTACTGTTTACCCTGCGCATCGATCCGCACCGTATAGGCAAACTGCCGACCGGATGCCTTGTCCAGCAAAACGACCGGTTCAATGGCAACGCGAAGTTTGTGGCCTTTTGCGTTAAACACAATCCCGCCGGTGCCCTGCGTGTTGGGTTGTGATTTGGGAACGGCGGTTGTCAAAATCCCACCCTCGGGGCCCTGGAAGTGCATGTCCTTGTTGAAATCCATATCCAGCACCCACGCCGGATTAGGGCCGAAAGCGGTAAAATCAACGCCCCGTCGCCGTTTCTTCGCCCAGTCTGAGACCTCCAGCTTTTCGACCGAAGGCGTCTTTGTGACCGATGACTTGTGACAACCCGCCATCACCAGCCCCGCCAGGGTCAGAGCCAGCGCGCTTTTCCTTATCTCCATCGTAATAGAACTGCCAGAACAGTTACTTGTCATATGTCCTGGAACTCGGCTTCGGGCCGGTTAGTTCAATTGCTCAATCGAACGGGACGGTTGGTTCGGGTCGATTCGTAAATAGCCGCAAACAGGGCCACTACCCGCCGACCGTCCTCTCCTGTAATTAACGGCGAACGGCCTTCCCGAATTGCCCCGCAGAAATCCGTTAGCTGCTGGGCAAAGAAATACGTCGATGAGTCGACGCGATTAAAAAAGTCGGAGTCCTCGTCTTTCCAGATTGCCAATTGATCCGTCTCACCCGGCACCGTCCACAGATCATTGACGGGGGGCTCCAGGATGGACGACATGCCCGCGATAAACATGGCTCCGCCGTCGGTTTGGACGCCCACGGATGCCCCGTTCTGCCCGTGGATATGCACCTTTCCGTAAATGCCGGGCTTCTGCGAGTTGCTAACCAGGATGTTACCAATGCCGCCATTTTTGAACTTAACCACGGCCACGGCGGTGTCGTCCACTTCAATGTACGGGTGGTTCAGGTTAGCCCATAGCCCGTATACTTCTTCAATCTCGCCCATGTACCACAGTAGTAGATCGAGCTGGTGCGGTGCCTGATTGACCAGAATGCCTCCGCCCTCACCCGCCCACGAGCCGCGCCAGGGGTCACTGCGGTAATACCCTTCGTCGCGCCAGCCAAGCAGCTGAACGACGCCCAGCACCGGCTTACCGATCCGGCCTTCGTCGATGGCCTGCCGCATACGCTGACAGGGCGCATAAAACCGCCGTTGACTCACCACGCCCAGTTGCCGATTATTGCGCCGGGCGGCTTCGAGCATGGCATCACAATCCTCCAGCGACGACGCCAGGGGTTTTTCTACCAGCACATGCGCACCCGCGTCGAGAGCCGCTACCGTTGCCGTTCGGTGTGCGGGATGAGGGGTACAGACAATGCAGATGTCGACCTGCGCACGGGCAATCATCTCGGCAATGTCGGCGTACGCCGGAATGCCGTATTCATTCGCAAAGGCTTCGGCTTTCGGGTAAGTGCGGCCCCAGATGGCCACCAGTCGGGCATCCGGTACTTGCTGAACGGCTTTAGCGTGCAGGTGGGCCACCTTACCGGGGCCGATCAGGGCGATGTTCATGCGGGGATAGGGATTTGGTATGTCAGCAAATCAGAGCCTTAAATATACTCCGGCGAAACAGAACCTCATTTAGATCGGGCTATTTCTAATCGAGATTGTTGACGCCTAGTGGGACACTTAATTAAAATTCAATGGTTTACAAATCTGATTCCAACGCTTTTCGGCAGAAACGAATCCTTTCCTTAATAGCAGGAAAGTCATGAAAATCGCCAAACGCCTTCTACTTCTGTTACTGACGGTCTGGATGTGGGCCTGCAACAAGTCCGGTCAGGACCCCACGCCGACAGACGCACTCTACCAACGCTGGCAACTGATTGAAGAGCAAACAAGCAAGGGCCAGTGGGAACCTGTTACCAACGGCGAAATCGTCGAATTTGGGACAGACGGCACTGTTCATTACGAGAATCGGTCTCCGTGCTGCTCCCCTACTAAAGTGGATCGCCAGCGAGATGTGTTAAAAGTGCAGGCGATTTACCTCGGCGCCGGCTGTGAAACGGTGAGTTGCGCGCCAACTACGAAAATGAAAATTGTCACCTTGACGGACAATGAATTGACGTTGCAACTCTTCTTTGGCTCCTCAACCGGCAGGGCGCTAAAGTACAAGGTGATTCCCTGAAAACCCGCCCCGCCAATCGCTGAACCAGTCGACTAGTTGGGCGGAGTTATGGAGGAGTCCGGCTAACTAAGGCTTCAGCACGACCTTAATCAAGCCCTTTTCTTTCTCATACAGCCGCTGGAACCAGTCGGCGCCTTCGGCCAGGGGTACTTCGGCGCTCAGAATGGCTTCGACGTTGATTTTGCCGGACGAAATCAGGGCCAGCGAAGCTTCGTATTCGCCATTGATCGCACAGGAACCCTGCAACCGCAGCTGCCGCGTCACCACCGCCTGCAGGGGAATCTCCACTTTCGGGCTCAGGTTGCCCACCAGCGTGACGGTAGCGCCCTTCCGAACGCAATCAATCGCCATGTTAACCGTGGGAGCTGCGCCAACCACTTCGAACGAGACATCGGCGCCCCGGCCGTGCGTTTCCTCCCGGACGCGCGCCGGCACATCGTCTTTGCCCGGATTGAGGATCAGATCGGCGCCCAGCTGCTGCGCCAGCGCCAGCCGGTTGTCTTCCAGGTCGACGGCAATTACTTTCCCGCAACCCGCCAGTTTAAGCGCCTGCACGATAAACAGCCCAATCATGCCCGCGCCAACAACCACCGCCGAATCGTTGATCTGCAACGGCGTTAGGCTAACGGCGTGGAGCGCCACGGCCACCGGCTCCACCAGCGCAGCCTGCGTAAAACTAACGTTGTCCGGGATGGCGTACAGAATATGCTGCGGTACCACCACAAACTCGGCAAAAGCACCCTGCCGCTTAAATTCGGGCGTTGACACCCCCACCACCTCGCGGCCATCACTGAGGTTATACATACCCCGGCGGCTGTACCAGTCGTCGAGCGCGTAGACGGTTGAGTCGAACGTCACCCGGTCGCCGGTATGCCAGTCCCTGACGGCCCCTCCCACCTCAGCAATAATGCCGGAGGCTTCGTGGCCCATGATGATGGGCGGAATCCGGCGGCCACTGCTGCCATCCATGCCGTGAACATCACTGCCGCAGATGCCGACCGCCTGCACCTTTACCAGAACCTCGGATGGGCCAGGCTTGGGTCGTTCGACATCCTGTAGTTCGAAATGTTTGTATTCGGTTAAAACGAGCGCTTTCATGTCTTTTTCTGGTATAAGTGAATAAACGCTTCTCTGGGTATGTGTTCGTACTGCCGACTAACCAAATAAGGGTTTAACTCAAAAGTCAGCACCTCGTCCACCTCATTCGGTTCTTCCCCAAAAAGCTCTTTGGTTAAAGACGGCGAGTATTGTTTTTTTACCCAAATTAATTTCTGGTCGGGCGCCTTATCCCAGGCCGTATTGTCGCCCAGGACGAGCTGCACCTTACGCCAGTCATTGTAGAAATATTCCTGCAGCAGCGGAATGATCTTGTCGCGGAAGGCATCGCACAGGTCCTCCAGCGACTGAATACCCATCAGGTACGCGTGTCCAACCAGGTGATCGCGGTCATAAAGATACTCGATCCGTTCGTTCAGCGTCCGCAACAAAGCCGCCAGATCGACCCCGTCCAGTACGGGCAGCAGACCCGCATCGGGCAGCATTTCCCGAAAGCCAAACCGGCGACGCAGGGCAATGTCCAGCAGGGCAATCGACCGGTCGGCCGTGTTCATGGTTCCGATCACGTACAGGTTCGCCGGCACGCCAAAACGGTCCCCCGAATACGGCAGCGTCAGCCACAGTTCGTCCGAAGCCCCCAGCCGTTTGTTGGCTTCCAGCAGCGTGATCAGCTCACCGAAAACAGCGGAAATGTTGGCCCGGTTCACTTCGTCAATGATGAGCAGGAAAGCATCGGCCCGCCCGATTTTTCGCTGCCGGTTTTCGATTTCATCGTTGAGACAATCGGCCATCGTCGCGTAGCCCGCTTTCCGAACAGCCGCCAGACAGGCTTTGTAAAAGATGCCTTTCGTCACCTTGTACCCAACCTGCCCGCTGCGCACCTCGGGCCGGATGCCTTCGATGAATTCCTCGTAGCCAAACGAGGGGTGAAACGTAATCCACTCGGCGTCAAACTGCTCGTTCAACTGCTGCGCCTGATACGACTTTCCGGTGCCCGGCGGACCGTAGAAAATGGTGTTCAGCGGAAGCGCCGGCCGCTTGGGCTGAGCGGGCGCATAAGCCGCTGATTCTTCTTCGACTTTACTGGCAAAATCCTGGCTGTAATCGTCGCCCGGCCGCCCCAGTGCCGTCATGAGTTCTTCGCGAAAGCCTTCCTCCTCGGCGGCCTGGTAGACGTACGAATTATGCCGGGCCGTGTGCGGACCGCGTTTTGAGGTTTCCAGCAGTTCGAGGATGCTGTCCTGCCAGCAGGTGCGCAACACATCGCGCTCCAGCAGTCCGGCATTGGACTGGCCAATAACCACGGCTACGTAGTCTGACTTCTCGGTTACGGGCGCAAAATCCACTTCGTCCCAGCCTTTCAGTCGATCCTGACAATCTTTCTTGATCGTCAGCCAGAATTCAATTTCCCCCGAACGGGGCTGGTGCAGTCGCAGCGCCAGGAAAAAGTTAATGTAAGCGGAAATAGCGTTTTTATCCTTCCTGACCACGAACGCCAGCCGGGCGTCGCCGTTGGGCAGGTTCACAATATCAATCAATTCTTTGAGCAACCCGAAAAATTTACGGACCGCTTCCGGCTGGTTGAGGTCCCGTAATTTATCAATGAGCTGCTGTCGTTGCTGGTTCAATGTCATAAGTCCTGGCTCACTTCCAGAATGCCGAATCTACCATAATTTGGCAAACTATTTGTACTTTGGCCTTTTGTCGACCTTATATAATTGCTTGGGTATGTTCAAATGGATTGGCTTGGGATGGATTGTCTGCCTGCTGGCGGGCTGCACGGTCGATAAGTCGGCCGTTCCGGATCGGGTGTGCCTGCTGATCCAGTCCAATAGCCGCTTGTTCGACAATCCCGATCCAACGACAGATCAACAGGAAGCCATTAGCTACAACGGGGGCCTGCTCCAGACATTCAGTCGCCAGTCGTCCACCGGTACCGTTTCACTGGCCTTTTCTTACCTGGGTGGGCAGGTTGCGCAGGCCGCTACCAACGATAAAACCCGCCAGCTGAATCTGGAATACGACGCCAACGAGCGCCTGGCCAAAGCCTCGTTTTTGATTAACAACAGAGAACAGGCTGTTTTCTCCCTGTATTACAGCGACGCCGGACGAAGGAGCCAATTGCAGCGACTGGTCGAAACCCGGACGACGACCACCCACCAGGCCTCGATCGCCAGTCGTTCATTCGCCTTTGATTACGACCCGGCGACGGGCGAGGTCAACCTGCAGACGGTTCAGAATAGTTTCAAAGACGGCAGCCGGTCAGAAGAAGAACTGCGTTTCAGCTTCACTCAAAAGTATCACTCCCCTTATTACGACCAGGACCAACGGCTCGTGCTGGCGCTGGTTGCCCTGACAGATACCACCGAAATGACGCCCATTCGGTTTTTGCAGCGGTACGAAGTGACCGGCTGGGAACGTCGCCGTATTACACCCACCGGTTCGTCAACGCTCCGGGAAAGCGCCACGTACAGCGTTGACTATGATGGCAATTTCAACCCCATTCGTCAGACGCAGGTAATTACCTCTTACCCGGATAATGCCGTTAAGCGGTATCTGCAAACGTTTCTGTACAACTGTCAGGAATGACGAAAGCGGGATTACCCGGATTATAAATCCGGGGCAGTGGGGTTAGGATTTGTAAATCCCAACCAGCGGTCTGGCTGACGCTGTCCCAGGGGCAAGGCGCTGTTCGAAATTTGCAATTTCGAACAGCGCCTGTCGCCGATTTGCAATCGGCCCGCCTACTTCAACGCATCGAACAAAATCTCCGCCGGATGCTGAGCCAGTCGACCCGTTCCGTCCTTGATCTGGTGCCGACAGCTGGTCCCCGGGGCCGCAATCAGCACGTCGTCCGGCTGCTGGCGAACCGTCGGGAACAGCACCAGTTCACCCACCTGCATTGAAACCGCGTAGTGTTCAGCCTCGTAACCGAACGACCCGGCCATACCGCAGCAACCCGAGGGTATGATCTGCACCGTATAATTTTCGGGCAACGACAGCATCTTTTTAGTGGGCACGAGCGACGAAAGAGCCTTCTGGTGGCAATGCCCGTGCAGCTTAATCAGGCGCTTTTCGTCCGTAAAGGCGCTCTTATGGATCCTTCCCCGATCGATCTCCCGGGCAATAAACTCATCAATCAGCAGTGCGTTGGGCGCAATGCGCTGGGCGTCGGCCTTCAACGAGTTGGGCACTAAATCCGGGTATTCATCACGGAAACCCAGAATGGCCGACGGCTCAATGCCAATCAACGGTGTCTCCTCGGTTATCAAGCCTTTGAAAACTTCTACGTTGCGGGTTGCCAGCTGCTGGGCGTCGCGCACCAGCCCTTTTGACAGATACGTGCGGCCACTTTCGGCATGGTCCGGAATCACCACTTCGTACCCCAATCGGTCAAGAAGCTGAATGGCCTTCTGACCGACTTCTACGTCATTATAGTTCGTGAACTCATCACAGAACAGGTAAACCTTGGGGCGGTCGGCCGACGGCGTTTGCCGTTTGCCCGTTGACCGGAACCACTTACGCAGCGTTGTACCCGCCAGTTCGGGCATCGTCCGTTCGGGATGGAAGCCAACCATCCGGTTAGCGAGTCGCCGGAGTGCGGGCGTGTCATAAATCACCTTGTAAGCCCAGGGAGCCAGGCTCGCCAGCCCCATCAGTCTGGAGAAATTGCCCACCAGTCGCGACCGCAGGGGAGTGCCGTTGGCGTCGTAATAATGCTGCAGAAACTCCGCCTTCATCCGGCTGATGTCCACGCTCGAAGGACACTCGGCTTTACAACCCTTGCACGACAGACAGAGATCCATGACCTCTTTAATCTCCTCGTGATCAAACCGGTTGGGCTTCTCGGAATGCGTCAGAAACTGACGAAGAATATTGGCCCGCGCCCGGGTGGTATCGCGTTCACTGCGGGTCGCCATGTAACTCGGACACATCGTGCCGCCGGTGATTTGCGTCTTCCGGCAATCGCCCGAGCCACTGCATTTTTCGGCCAGATTCAGAATACCGTCTTCCGCCGAAAAGTCAAACAGGGTCGGCACGTCAATGGGCTTTTGATCCGCTTCGTAACGCAGGAACTGGTTCATGGGCGGGGTATCGACAATCTTGCCGGGGTTGAAAAGGCCCTGTGGGTCCCAGGTCCGTTTTACGTCCTGCACCAGCTTAAAGGCCTCCTCGCCAATCATGAACGGAATAAACTCGCCCCGCAAGCGCCCATCGCCATGCTCGCCGGATAACGAACCGCCGTATTTTTTCACCAGCGCAGCCGTATCCGCCAGCAACGCCCGGAACTTCTGCTGCCCCTCCGACGACTTCAGGTTAATCAGCGGCAAGACGTGCAGTTCACCCGCCCCGGCATGGGCCGAGTACTCCAGGGTGAGGCCGTGGCGCTCGGCGGCCATGTGATCCAGTTCGTCGATGTAATTCGGCAGATCATTCACGTCCACGGCACAATCTTCAATCAGATTGGCCGGTTTGTCATCGCCGGGAACGTTATACATGATGCTCAGGCCGGCTTTCCGCAGGTTCCAGGCTTTTTTAGCGTCTTCGCCGAACAGCACCGGAAAGGCGTAACCCAGCCCTTTCAGGCGCAGGGCATCAATCAACCGACCCGCCTTTTGTTCCACCTCCTGCACAGACTCCCCAAAAAACTCGATCATCAGCACCGCCTTGGGGTCGCCGTCGACAAAATCACGGTTTTTGGCCTGCTCGATGTTTTCCTTGGTCAGTTGAAGAATGTAATCGTCCACCAGTTCAGACGCCGAACAGCAGTGGTCCAGCGCCACCAGATTGGCCTCCAGCGACTGCCGGATGGTCATAAAATGGGCGCAAACCAGGGCCGATTCTTTCGGCGGCAGCGGCAGCAGATTCAGCTTGGCTTCGGTGATGAAACAGAGCGTTCCTTCCGAACCCGCAATCAGCTGGCAAAAATTGAACTGGGGTGCCGACTGGGTAAAAAACGGCAGCAGTTCGTCCAGGGCGTAACCTGTATTCCGGCGCGTAATTGTCGCTTTGGGAAAACCTTCCCGAATAATCCGGCGGTTCTCGGCTTTGCTTAATACGGCATTCAGGTGCTGGTAAATCTGTTGCTCCAGCGGGCTGACTACGTTACGACCCTCGCATTTGTCCTTAAACGCTTCGGCGCTCAACGACTTGAAAGTCACCTCCGCGCCGTCGCTCAGAATGGCCTTTATCTCCAGCAGATGATGGCGCGTACTGCCCCAGATGATCGAGTGCAGCCCACAGGAATTATTGCCGATCATACCGCCAATCATCGCCCGGCTGGCCGTCGAGGTTTCCGGCCCAAACAAGAGCCCGTGGGGTTTTAGGGCTGCATTCAGATCGTCCCGGATAACGCCCGGCTGAACCCGCACCCAGCGCTCCTGCGCGTTGATTTCCAAAATAGTGGTAAAGAATTTGGAGATATCAACCACTACGCCACTGCCCACCACCTGACCAGCCAGCGAGGTCCCGGCGGCCCGGGGGATGAGCGAAGTCGTATACTGGCGGGCAAACCGAACCAGCCGTTTAAGGTCCTCTACCGTTTTGGGAATCGCAACCGCCAGCGGTTTCTCCTGGTACACGGAGGCATCCGTAGCGTACAGCAGCCGCTCGGCCTCGTGCTGCGGTGACTGGTCAAAATACAGGGTGCCTTCAAATGCTTTTTGTAAGGCCGTAAACGGCGGAGATGCAACTCGAAACATGGACGATACCAGCGGCAAACAATAGCCTAAAATGATTAAACGAAGGTACCGAAATTATTCCAAAGGCCCCAGTAAACGCTCGTTCCGTTGCCGGCTGATGCGCGTTTACTAACAAAAATAACCGAATAAGCCCCTCGCTAGTTGATACAGTACTCTCACTATATTTACCGTTAGCACTATGAATATCAAACGCATATTTGCCGTCTTACTGACCCTGGCGGGCCTGGCGGGCTTAATTTACGCCGGCATGGACTTCACGAAAGGCGGGGTAGCCCGGGCCTCTTTCGTTTACCTGATTATGGGTGGCATCTTCTTTTTCTCCGGAATCAGTCTGATGCGCGGCACCCGAGACGAAGCATAACGTTCCGTCCCGGGCAACTTTTGAAAGTTGCCCGGGACGCTTATTTCTTAGGCAACCGACATGGGCGTCGCCGTTAAATCGTCCAGAGGTCTGACCCGTATGCGCCGAACCAGCTGAAAAAAGCGCAGGGTCAGCAAAATGGCCGCAGCGGTCAGACCCGCCAACAGGCCAATCCAGACACCAATGACTCCGAGGTTTAGCCAGAAACTCAGTGCGTAGCTCAAAGGCAGTCCAACGCCCCAGTAAGCCAGCAAGGTAATGACGGTTGGGAAATTAACGTCGGAAACGCCCCGTAAGGTGCCGATGCCAACCACCTGAATGCCGTCGGATAGCTGAAAAAAGCCCGCCATGATCGCCAGCGTGGCCGCCACAGTTGCCACGGCCGGGTTATCCCGGATGTACAGACTCACCAGCCATTCGTTGGATGTCAGAAAAACCAGCGCGCAGCCGCTCATGAACAGGGTCACCAGCAGGAAGGCGGATACCCCCGCCCGGCGAACGGACTCCTGGTTACCGCGCCCGTAGGCATTGCCCACGCGGATGGACCCGGCAGCCGAAATGCCCGACGCCATCATGTACGTGGTCGAAGCCATATTCAGCGCAATCTGGTGAGCCGCCAGCTGGTTGGCGCCCAGCCAGCCGACCATCACGGCCGCCAGCGAAAACGTGGCGCCTTCGAAAAAGAAGGTAAAGCCGCCCGGTAGCCCAAGCCGCAGGATCTTCGTTACTTTATCCCGGGTGGGTAACTGCCGGTAAGCGGCTTCGAAGTAAGGCCGGAAAGCAGCCGCCTTCCGAATGTACACCAGAATGGCAACGGCCATGTAAATGCGCGAGAAAAGCGTAGCAACGGCCGATCCGTAAACGCCCAGGTGGGGAAACGGCCCTACGCCGATAATCAACAAATAATTCAGTAATGCGTTGATAACCAAGGCCGATAGGGTGATACTCATGGCAACCCGCGGCTGAACCAGCCCGTCGCACAACTGCCGGGCCGCAATGAACAGAAACAGGGGTATATTGGAAGCACTCAGGATGAGCATGAACGAGCGGCCAATTTCGGTTACTTCGGGAGTCTGACCAAAAAGGTCGAAACGCAGGGAGACGGCGGCCCCGATTCCACCCAGCACCAAGCCCAGCAGCCAGGCAACCTGTTGCCCGGCCCGAAACAGCCGGTTAATTTCGGGGGCGTTGTTCTGACCACGGGCCTGCGAGACCAGCGCGGCAATCACCGACAGCCCACCGACGCCGATGCTCGAAACAAGGAAGGTGAGCGACACAGAAAGGCCCGCAGCCGCCAGGGGCACGGCGCCCAGTAAGCGTCCAACGAACAAGTCGTCGGTCACGCCCATCAGGACAACGCCTAACTGAGCAATAACAATGGGAATACTAAGCCGAAACGTATCAATTAACTCGGTTTTGTGGATTTGGTACCAATTCTTCATAGCAGGTCAACAGTGGTTATCGCTGGCTCGTTCCCCACAAAGAGGCCGAGCGCCCGCGCAAATGGAAGAAGGCGGGGCATATTTCTTGTCCTATTTTCTGCTTTACTCCTTATTTACTCAATTCTTTTTATTTTTGTCCATAAAATTATAACCGCTCCAATCGTTTGAAAGAGTACGGCAGCAACATACAAAAGTTAGTCAAACATCTACAGACTATCGAAGATCGGGAGAAACGCACGCGTTACGCCCATATTCTGGTCGAGTTAATGCGGCAAATTCATCCCAACATGCGGGATAATCAGGATTATTATAACAAGTTGTGGGACGATCTATACATCATTTCGGGCTTCCAGCTGGATGTCGATGGTCCTTATCCTCCTCCACCGATTGACGTACTGGGT
>Ga0325400_1003714_pt1 | contig 13916 bp, 14 predicted proteins | sample PopdelMetagenome_2_FD_205662 | JGI IMG/M metagenome (GOLD analysis project Ga0325400, IMG submission 205662) | Populus deltoides microbial communities from Bellville, Georgia, United States - Xylem-PdKOR-R1 | ecosystem: Host-associated > Plants > Phyllosphere > Stem > Wood/Secondary xylem... | reverse complement strand
TTTTGTTTTGTTTTTAGCAGTAATAAAATAAAATAATATAATATAATAAAAAAATATTTAAAAATATAAGTAAAATTTCACAAGCAACAATTAATTAATATTTTAAAACGCGTGGAGAAAGTATTGTAGCTTTCCCTGCATGTTTTTTTTGTTTTTTTGTTTTCTTTCCATTCCCTGCATTTTTGTTTGTTTTGTTTTCCATTCCTCACATTTTTTTTTGTTTTTTTAATTTTTATCAAAATTATCTTCTTCTTTTTTAAAATTTTTATGTGTTTTTTTTCAAAATTATATTTGTCGATTTTTTTTTACTATTGAACCGTTTGATAATTTAGTTTTATAGTTTTTTTCTTTGAAACATTGTCAATTACTACAGTATTTCCCTACATGGTTTTTGTTTTGCTACATTGTTTTTCTGTATGTTTTTTTTCTAAAATTATCTTTGTCGAATTTATTTTTTTAATATTGAGATGGTTAAGAATTTAGCTTTGTAATTTTTTTCTTTAAAACATTATGGATTGCTACAGTGTTTCTCCACATGATTTTTATGTTTTTTTTATGATTTTTTTCAAAATTATCTTTGTCGATTTTATTTTTTTTAATATTGAGTTGGTTGAGAATTACAATTGTAGCTTTTCTCACAAAACATTGTGGATTGCTGTAGTGTTTCCCTACATAGATCTTTTTTTTTCTCTTAGAAAATTGGTGGCTATGCCTAGATGTTTTTTTCTCATTAAAAAAAAATGATATGACTCACAAGAAGGGCGAGACAACAATCTAGTGGTTACTAAATAGAAATATTTAAATTTTAAAATTATATTTAGATATTTGATATTGTGTTTGAAATTTAAATTACATAGTTTTAAGTAATTTTATCTTTGAATTTAAATCAAAATTATGCATTTGAATTAATATTTTGAATTTATATATATATATATATATATATATATATATATATATATATATATATATATATATATATATATATAAAAAAAAACAGATTTGACCCTCTCTGTTTCGGCAAGTTCAATGAACATACATTTATGAATCCATGATCCAATTTACGTAGAGTTTAATCACTAAAAACAGTCAAACAATTATTAATTATAGCATTACCAACCCCTTGGTGTTCAAATCAGGAAAAACTATTACTATTAGCTCGCCCTTGAATAATTCCTGCAGCATCAACATATGCCGGAAAAAAAAAAATAGCGACCAGTTCTTTGTAGTTATCAGGCATCTTTCCCTTTGTTTATCGCCCCTTCTGGGCCAGCAGCAGCCAGACATCCATCTTGTAGTTATCAAAGGCATGGACTTTAAACAGCAGAGCGCTAAGAAATTCTATTTCAATCCTTATACTATTACATCTGCAACGGCGTGCTTTTACAGGGGGTGGAAAAGAAAGAAAATGATCAAACAACAAAAAGAACAGCGTCATCATGGCTTTGTATTCTATCGAGTAAGAGAGATCAAAACTGTGATAACTACATGTGTTGACTCTGTAAAAAATACTATGATATGTCATCCCATTATAATGGGGCCTATACATGATCGGAAAATGTTGCTCAGAATACGCTGAACCTCACCTGAGCTGTGCTCACACCGCACTAGGTCAACCAGCAAAGGAAAGAATTGTCTGGCATAGCCCCTAAATGAATCGCTTTCTAAACCACTCAATACCCGCAAAGCTGACAATAGCAAAGAAGTCCTTGCTGCTAATTCTTCCTTTTTGGCCGAACCTGAAGGAAGAATCCAGTGTATCACTGGCTTGTTAGCGGGATCTTGCTGCACGGTCTGCAATCCAGTACAGTTCAGATAAATCTGCAATATCTTTTCACACACTGCTGCAAGTTGTGCCTCGACGTTCAACGCCTCAGACATGGATGGGTTATCATCTAGCAAATCTCGGAGGAAGTCAAGGTATTTCTCGTAGGACTCATTTTCAAAATGTACCATTGGAGGATCAGATATCTCTGCTATAGAGCACGCTTTCAGCAGTTTCTTCAGCAGGTCCGTCTCAGAATTCAGCTCGTGGGCATGGGATGCTATTGAGGAAAATATATCAATAAGGATTCTGACATTGGCCGCTGACAAGAGACGCTGGTTTGCTTTGTATAAATCACTTACAACCTGATGTGATAAAAGAAAATCAGTATCACCAAAATACTACTGAAATCTTCGTGCTTGAAAAACAGTCCATGCATCAAGCTACCAGTTTAACACACTGTTGGTAAAATCTAAAATGGAAGTGACTGCATAGTCCTGTTAGCAAAATAAGTCCAAAAAGTGAAATGCCATGAAAAGCCAAAGAAAATGTCAGACACTACTGAGTTTTGGAAAGCTCCTTGGTTGATCATAAGACAGAATAACATCAAACAATCTTGTTAGAAACTTTTATATTTCCTGTCCTGCAGTACTTCTACAAAATATTCTTTCATTGATAGATTGCCAGTCGCAGCCCTGGACGGGCAAACCATGCAGTGTATACCAAAGCATCTAAAATAATAATAAAAAAGAGAGTAAAGAAACGGGAAATTTGTACTGGAGCCAGTAAAAATACATGAAAGATACAAATTGCACGCTGATGGCATCTTTCAGATGATTGGGCAGCTAAGTCTCTCTCTACACAGTGCGCGGATGTGTGTGTAAACTTAAAAATCTTTCTATATATATATATATATATATATACAGCAATGTGTACTTGGAGGCATAAACATCAAATGTAGAATGCAGAAGCACAATTTGCACACATGCACGGGTCTTTTCTGAGTGAATGTGAGAGTGAGAGGGAAAACCTGCACAATAAGTAGCTGCACAGCAATATGACTCTTCACTCTTGAAACCACATATGCTGCAGTTTGGAGATTGTCATCCTCAAGATCATCATTTGTGAAGCCATGATCAGAAGACACATCCGCATCCACAAAAGGGTGAGAGCTTTCAGGCATCTCAATCCCATCCATGATTCTTAAGACCTTCATAAAACCTGGTAACAATGATGCAGCAGCCTCCTTCAAAGATAGAAAAATCTCTGTATATTCATCTTCTGAAATCCTGCTGCCCAGTTCACCTATTAAACGCAACAATGCAGCAACCCCAGCGCTAGCAGGACCCTTAACAGGACTCCTAATAAATCCCATCAATATAGATACTACACTCTGTAGTTGAGACCTAACAACGTTGAAAAAGTTGACAAATAGGTATACTAGACACTGGACTGCGATTGTAGAAGTTTCAGAATCCCATGCACTTCCTACTGAATGAGGTGGTGCTGAAGTTGGTGAATCCTGATCTTTAACATCTTTCATGTCACTGAAGCTATTGAAGATGGGGAAAATGGCAGAGTTGAAAACAGTGGTCCAAAATGAGTGCGAGAATAGATGACCATGGTCATTGAGAATGTTAAATAGCACTTCTAAAGCACTCTTTCGAATAGCTGATCTGGGATCAGATGTAAGTTTCGATAACCCTGCAACCATAACAATGAGACATTAAAAAAATATGACACGAGTTGTCTGCAATTCTTCATAAAACATGTGCTATGTGTCCAAATGGCAGGCTCATGTATTTATTCATGCTAAAACAAGTTATCTATCCATTCATCTTTTGCTTGATGTTTATAAATAAGATCAGATTATTACATTTCCTTACATGTATTGAGCAAAAAACAAACAGGAGCTATAAGTCACATAATTCATCCTATTGCGATCTTCGATAAACAGGGTGCTTTAAAGCTTTATCAGTACAAGCATAACTGTCACAAGGGATTGGAAGAATGCAACGTGATAGCAGAAAAAAGTGAATCATCAATTCCTGGATACTTTCTGTTAGCCTTTTCTCTCTTTTTATGGGGGTGGGGGTGGGGGTAGTGGGGTTTAACTTGCAAGCAAATGTCTTTTGAAATGTGGCAAAGTACAAGGTGCACGTGTTCTGTGTACATGGCATAAATTTAAGCAAGGCAGCTAAAAATGAATGTCGAGTACAGCCATCCACATTTTCTGGGCTATTTTGCCGTGCAGAAGTGTCAGGCAGCATCTAAAAAATCTTTCCTTGAAAGCAGGTTACCTGTTAGCAAAGGAATCCAAAAGGACACATGATCATCTTTGTCACTGGGGTTTACATCCGAAGCAACTTCTTCTACTATTGGGATGGATGGATCATCAACACTGCTCTTTACGTTGCAAATAAGTCCTCCATCTGCCAGTTTCAGAGCACAGAATCGGAGAAATGCAATTGCATTGAGGCTCACATCACTATTAAATCTGCTATTTGTGAAGGTGGTGAGGCATCTAACACAGTCAGTGAAAGTTGTTGTCTCTGTCTCCGTTATATAAGGAAAGTACTCTCGGACAATTTTTTCCATGGTCTCAAATGCCAACAAGACAACATTCTTCCGCTCATCAGCTGCAGCAACAGTAAAAACCTGAGAGAAGATCATGGTATCACTGGAACAATTAGAAAGAAGAATTGCCCATGGATCAGCATTTTAAAAGTTGACAGAATTAAACAATTTAAGAAAATAAAAAAGAATGCTACCATACCATAAAAACACTTTTCCAACCAGATTTCACATTATTGACACGACTAAGGACCATCTGTGAAATACACCTAACTATTAATTCCCTGATCTCTGTAGAGCTGCTTTTCTGCATCACAATCACAAATGGCCTCAAAAATTCATTCTGGAAGTTGTAATTTGCCAACTCCTCGCGCTCTAAGAATTTCATAGCAAGTTGTCTCAGAGAATCCATCACAAAAATAGCAACAGAGAGATTTTCTGACAAGCCAACTGATACAAAAAATTCAGAGAGAACATTCCATATGCGGGACCAAACTAATCTGATGCGGTTCATATTATAATGCCTGCAAATAGGGAAAAGAATATAATGTACTCTTTCATATAAATTCTCATGGAATTTCAAGAGGCAATAAAAAGTTCTCAAAGGAAAGGGAAAAAGATGTTACGCAATTTCTACGATTTTTGTAAGGCTAAATACACGAGGATCTGTTGGAGACTGCAACTCAGATATTGAAACTTTACAAAGAGCTTTCACAAAAGCTACTATTGCTTCACTGTTCAACCTTTGGCTATTAGCAAACACATGGTTCAATTCAAAATTCCCAATCTGGTCAAGCAAATTCAAATTTGAAATGAAGTTATTAATCTGCTCTGGAGTTACTAGTCCTGGAGAATTGAATCCAACAGTGGTGCTATCATATGAACCCCCTCTAACAATAGCCATTACAGCTGGATTCTGGAGTGTTCCCTTTTTCTTTAGAGAAGGATAACCCATTGACTTCAGTGCCTTTTCTTCTGTTTCCCCATTAGATGGTGTCAAATAAGAGGCATCAGGTGGTGCACCTTCTCCAAGCAGTTGCAGATGCTCAATACGGGAGAGGCAAGTTAAGATATGCTCCCAAGCATCCTGAAGATTATTTCCATCTTCAATGGCAATTGATATTATTGCCTGCATGAATTAAAATATATAGAATTATAAATTAAAAAAATGTAAATGACTGTACAGGAATTGACACCAAATCCATGAAGCCTGCTGATATACAGTATGGCTGTTTGACATGAACTGAAGTAACTAGACCAATCCAATCTGTTTAAAGCATCACTGTTTCTGTATGAACAGTTAAATGGCTAGTAACCAAAACACAAAAATTCTTCCTTTGGGGTCATGAATTTTTTATTCTTTTCCTTCTTTTTTTTAATAAAATCTAATGATGCGATTTACCTTCACAGCATCTACATTTCTTTGCTTCATATCTGCAGCACAGTGCAGATATGTAAACTTGGCCACAGATGTAACAAAAGCATCTCTCTGGGTCTGCATACCCATGACTGCAGTAACATGCACAGCATATCGAAACCCCTGTAAGCACTGAGAGGCAGCAAGCCTATCATCACTCTGATCAAGAGTCATACTAAAAGCAGCCAGCATAGGACCCCAGCAGACCTCAACCATAAACCTCAGAATCGCTGCATCTGTTACAACATGATAAATAGACCTGCAACAAAAGAATCAAACTACTATTTTCAACACAAGAACAGCAATGTTGTTAACATGTCTTTTATCATTTGCAACAGCCTAGGTAAGATTGACACGGCCCAGATTGGAAAAAGAAAGCAGCTAGAAGAAGAAAACCATCCCTTCAGAGAAAGGTACCATATCATAAGCATTAGTTTATTTATGAAATTTATGGTGCGCTCAGTTGGCTAAGTCCATCTCAGTTCTTAACTAATTTCCCCAAGATTTGGCACATGCATGAGCACAAGAGGGGGGGGGGGGGTCAAAATTATTTAACTCAAGCAAACATTAAACCAACTTCAACTCCCCCAAACCCCTCGCTTTAATTCAAGCCTGGTCAATGGATCATCTGCATTACTGCTAATCTCCGTTGCCCTTCAACCCATTTGTCTCCTATAAGGAGTAAACATACCTTGGTTTTTCTCGAAACCCCAACCATGTAAGTTTTTCTCTAAGATTTTAGATTGTCAAATATGGCCCATTAGGGATTAAAAGAAAAACAGATGTGTTTGAGATGAGGGTCGATGAGAGTCAAGGGACTAAGCTATAGGTTCTCAAACATGAATGATTAAGTTATGATCATGTTCAACCCCCATGAACTAAATAATAATTTACTCTAGAAAGAATCAACTGTGCAACATACTATAACATAGCTTACTCTGATTTTCCTGACTTCGCCTTGAACTGCTCTTGGATATGCCTGATAAGAAGCCCATTTGCACCCAAAGCCTTTTCCTCAGTCTGCTTCCCAGTAACTAGATTGAGTATACCATCCAAACCTAATAGCTTATTTAAGCTGTTACCCTGCTTGCTTTGAGGAACAGAAGAATTTGCACTCATCTTAATTTCATTTTTCACAATGTGATCATAAAGAGCACCCAGATACTCTTCAGGCAAATCCTTGCCATCATCTATTCCTCGGTTGTTCCGAATAAAATCGGCCTTGCTCATCTAAATGGAACCAATTTCAAGAGGGAAGTCAGAAGATAAACAAAATTGAATCTACAGTCATTTAAGCACAATTGACAATAAGATGCCCCCCTGTAGCCAAATTTATTAATACATGGAGAAGTTCTACTAGTATTTGCTATCCCATTCTTTATATTTCTCCAATTGCATTTTTCATACTGATAGGTTGCATCTGGAGATTTGCTGCTAACTATCAATCTAACAACTACCCTGACAAGGAAAATCAACTGTGAAGATTATTTACAATTACAAAAAGGCAATTTTATAAATAACATCCATAATTCTTTAGGATCAAGTAAGCCTAATCTTCTGATTCAATAAAAAAACCAAGAAAGATGAAAATTGTCCTGAAGCATGGAATAACTATCAGAACTAAAACCAAAGCACACCTTTTATCAACTTATAATAGAAAAGAAGGGGGTAAAAAGAGAAGCTCGCTAGTCATGATAGTGACCAAAGATAAAGGGAAGAGGTTTTGCAAGAAAACCTTATCTTTCACCATGCTGTTATGAGCATCTGTATTGAGCATTATCACAGAGTATGCAAGAACGTAAGCAGTATCTGCACTGGTAAATGAATTTGGATTGCATTTACAATAGCGCTCAGCAAACTTTTCCATGATACGATCAATCTTCTGCGCTTCTCCGGGTAACCTGAAGCCCCGTAAGAAAAACCTTATCGCTTCACCAAAACCCATCGCCTTAAAGTTAAACGAGTCTACATAAGCATGCATAACTCTCAAACAAAACTCATCCCTTTCACCTAAATAGTCACCAATCACTGTTTCATTTAGGCCAGTAGTGTTTTTCAGGAAGGCAGCAACTTCTTCTGGAGAACCACCAACTTTTTTGGCATTTATCAGAAACTCAATGCCCTTGGAAGGTTTCCTATTGAATATGGAGATACCTTTCTGCATTTAATAGAGTAAAGTTGTCACTAAAGGAAAAGCAAGGCCCATTTCTGATAAAGTGTAACAAGGCAAGAAATTCCAAAAGAAAAAAATTGTGGCACAAGAAGCTTGCTAGTGATACTAGTAAAAAAGCAAACAATTATAATATCAGTACCATGTACCACAAATGACCATCCCTTGTAAATAAAAAGGAAACTAACCTGGAGTTCAATTTTATATGCCCGACGTTGTTCAAGGGTAGCAGCATCAGATGTTTCAGAGTTCACTTCTGGATGCAAATCATACTCAGGAGCACTTGCATCTTCTCCACTCAGAGTTGAATGATTCTCAGTTGAAGTGGAACTTTGAGAGATCTTAGGCAAGTAGGAATCTCCAATTCTCAGCTGTTGATCCATCCATGCACCCATTGACCTGATGATGCTAACCAAGCACTTCACAGATTCATGCCTGAAAGTAATATCCTGAACCGAAGACAAAGTTGTTGTTGAACCAGGAGGGGGTCCTAGAGCAGTTTTCAGAAGGCCATTGACAATCCTGCAAATATCTGATGGAATTATAAGTGTTTTAATACATTAAAAAAAATACATGGAACAAAGAAATGACAAAAGAAATAATAACCAAAATAAAAGACATCAAATGTTTACAAACAAGAGAGAGAATCCACCAATTTTCCCCTATTGATTAAAGAGATCTCATATAACTCTAAGCCCATCATAGTATAAGATCAATGATTCATATACAAACTATAAGATCCTTGTCTTCTGAAAATTTACAAGCAATTAGCTGATCAAATCTCACAACTTCTTGAACAGATGCATATATCGCAACCAAGACATGAGTAACAACAGATGCTCATGTAATACCTTTCATATATGTTTGGAGCATCCACATCGCAGTCATAGTTTACAAAAATATCAATAATGATCTGGGAATCTTGGCTGATTTTGTCCAAAAGATTCAGGACAGTCATTTTCTGCAAGAAGCTAGGCTGGTTAACATTCTCAAGCACTCGAAGGACAAGCATGGGAAAGAATATTCCAATTTCCTCCTTTAATCCAGATCTGAATTTCACTAACAGCATCATAAAAATGGAACACTGAAGCTGGAAAATAGCCATAACTGACAACGTACTGTTCTTTATCAATGACAAGCATAGGAATTGCTTGATAATGTTGAGAAACCTGTGCAGGATAGAAGAAAATGTTACATTCTACATTAAAAAAAAAAAGCATGAAAATAGTGCAAAAGAAAAAAAAATAGTTAATTAACAACTCATGATGGTAAAATCAGAGCAATTTATGCAAAATATTCACAAGAAAACCAAATAAGATTTGTAAGCAGGCAATAAAATGTTTAAATAAAATCAACTAAAAAGGAAAACAGCAAGGGCTTCCTAAATTGAAATAAAATTTGATGGCCAACTGTGGACAATACAGGTATAAGCATAATGGCTGAAGTTCAAAACACTGTAAATGGATATATTAATGACTTGCCTCTCATCGGTGCGCCAGATTGGACCGCCATTGTCAATGATCACCTTAAGCAACTCAAGAGACAAAATCTTCCCTCTCAAAAGAATTTGATCATCTGGGGTCTCCTGCGATGAGAACTTCATTGACAATTTGCACAAATTCCTAAAAAGAAGAAACCCATCCTCCCTAATCTTACTCCCCCCAGCTTCAACACCACCACTACCACCCACACCACCATCGGTTTCAGCATCACCATTTGCTTCCTTATCCCTTAATTCACTTTTATGATCCCCTTCACCTACTTTATCATTATCATCACCGGCACCTCCACTACCATTTTGGAGTTTATCAGAAGGTGGACTATGCAACAGCAACAACTTATCATCAGGAACCCCTTCACTTGCCGTCATAACCTCATTAACAAAATTCTGACAAAAATGAATAGAACTCCCTTCATTCAAATTCTTATCAGTAAACAGTAACATTTCACTAACAGAAACCAGTTTAACATTGACATCCATAGAATCCTCCTCGACTCTAGTAAAAACAATGAGCATTACCTGTGCAAGTACAGATTTCGCACAGATCTGATTGGTCCCAGTCAATCCACCAAGATAAACATTATAACAAGTCCTAACAACGTGCACTAAACATTCACCGCGAATCAAAACACAAGGAGATCGAACAGCTGAGAGCAAAACTCTAAGCACAGAAAGCTCAACAGCTTCGTCACCAATTCCACAAACCTTACAAACACTCTCGATTATCTTAAAAATGATCACATTTTTTGAACCATTATCGATCTCACCTCGAATCAGGCCTGAGGAAAACAATTTGAACAAGCATTCGAGTGCGGGGTCCACGACCTTGGCGTAAGCGGAATCTAAGGCGAGAAGAATTGGATGGAGAACGAATTCGGCATCCGAAGGGGAGAGCCCGAAGAGAGGAGAGTGAGAATTAGAATCCGTGAGTGATTCGAGCTTGTCGAGGACCGATTTGCAGGAGGAAACGAGGTGAGAGTGCTTCCTCCAGGCGGCGTTTTTAACTATCTTGTCGAGAGAAGGACCTAAGGAACGGCCGCAGCGAGAAGGACCGCCAAGGGTTTGTGAAGCAGACATTCTGGTGATAAAAAGGGATGATGATATGCTTTGTTGAATCAGTCATTCATTAGAGAGATGTAGATCTGCTGCTACTGCAACAATGTTAGTGTAGAGAGAAAGAAGATGGAGCATGGAGCATGGTGGAAGAGAATGGAGGAGGAGATTGAATTTGGAAGAAGAAGATGATGGATGGAAAGGGAGCGGGGAGCCGATTATGGATTTGATGAAGAGAAGAGAAGAGCCGAGCCGAAAGATGCGTTCCTGACTGCGAGGTGGAAATTGGAAAAAATTAGCATATTTTGGATTTGGAGTGCTGTCCTTTTTTAAAACAAAAAAGTGTGTGTATATATATATATATATATATATATATATATATATACATATATATATATTAAATTTTAAGCTGTTTATTTTTAAACTATTTTTTTTAAGCTGTTTATTTTTAAACTATTTTTTTTGTGTCTTTAATTTTTTTTAATAAATTTTGTTTTGTTTAATTTAGTTTAAGCTATTTTTTTTATGTCTTTAACTTTTTTTTCTTTGTTTTTTTTAAATAAATTTTGTTTTGTTTAACTTAGTTTGTTAATGTTAATATTTTTTTAATTTAGTTATCAGATTTTTATGATATTGATTTTGGGTTTAACAAGTTAACTTGGTTTTACGAGTTAACCCAGATTTTTTTTTATTAATTCTTTTCGTTTACTTTAGTTTGTTAATATTAAATTTCTTTCTATTTAGTTATCAGACTTTCATGACACATATCTCAGGTTTCACGGGTTAACTTGGTTTCACGGGTTAACCCAGTTAATTCTGGATTAACCCGTCCAATTTTTTTTGTTTTTTTGTTTTGTTAATGTTAAATTTTTTTATTTAGTTATCAGATTTTCATGACAATGATCCCAGGTTTAACAGGTTAATCTGGTTTGACGAGTTAACCCGAAGTTTTTTTTAATTAATTTTTTTCGTGTACTTTAGTTTGTTAATGTTAAATTTCTTTCTATTTAATTATCAAACTTTCATGACACATATCCCAGGTCTGACGGGTTAACCCAGTTAATTATGGGTTAACCCATCCATTTTTATTTGTTTTTTTTCTTTTGTTAATGTTAATTTTTTTTTATTTAGTTATCAGACTTTTATGACATGGATCCCGGGTTTAACGGGTTAACCTAGTTTGAAAAGGTAACCCGAAGTTTTTTTTAATTAATTTTTTTGTTTAATTTAGTTTGTTAATGTTAAATTTTTTATATTTAATTATCAGACTTTCATGACACATATCCTGGGTTTGACTGGTTAACCTGTTTTCACGGGTTAACTGAGTTAATTCTTGGTTAACCCATCAACTTTTTTTTTTCTATTTAGTTATCAAACTTTCATGACATGAATCCCAAGTTTGATGGGTTAACCTGGTTTGAAGAGTTAACCCAGTTAATTCAGATTTTTTTTCCTTTTTCTTCATTATTTTTTTTCTTCATGTTGGTTTTTTTTCTTTGTTTTTTTTTTAATTTATTTATTTAATTATCATACTTTTATGACACAATCTTGCAGCCAGTCCCACATCCAAGACTCTTGGATTTGGTGTTGCAGTCAAACTCACTTAAACTTGAGTCATGCAAGTTTAATATTATTATTAATATTATAAATATTACTCTTGAGTCAAGCGTTGCAGTTAGACCCAAGGCTTTTGGGTATATCTTTGCAGAAAGACCTAACATTCTTAAATCTTAACCTTTTTTTATATTTTTTATGCAAAAAAAAAAATAACCCTTGGGTATGCCTTTGTTTTTTTCCCTTTTCTTTTCCTTTTTAAGCATTTTATTGTCCACAGTGAAAAAGATGATGCTTTTAGTTTTTTTCTGGATTTTTTCTTTTTTCTTGTTGTTTAATTATTTTTTTAATTTACTTTCTTAATATTAAATTTTTCTATTTAATTATCAGACTTTTATGATACGGATCCCGGGTTTGACGGGTTAGCCTAGTTAATTCTGGGGTAACCCGTCAATTTTTTTTTCTATTTAGTTATTAAACTTTCACGACACAAATCTAATGTTTGATATTTTTTATATTTTTGATATTTTTATGTAAAACAATTCTAGGGTAATATCCTTGACTTAACTTTTTTTGATATTTTTTATGCAAAACAAATTAACCCGCGGTATCGCGCGGGTCATCTAACTAGTATATATTATGTCCCCCCTGTCTTTTCAATTTTTTTATGGTTTTTTATATTAAAAATAATTTTTAAAAAATAAAAAATATATATTTTTAATTAAAACATATTTTAAATTACAACCCACTGCTATAATTGCAAACACTCCGTCTAATTAGTCCCACTCCGGTGAAAATGGGCCATACCTACTCCCGAGCATTTAATTAAACTTGGCCTGACATTCAAGTCAGTTTAAGGTTTGATCAATGAGTTGACTTGTATTTATTAAAATAATATTATTTTATTTTTAAAAAATTCTAAAAGTCGTTTAATAAAATAAAATTAAAAAAAAAAACAAAATCAAGTGTGACTGGTTCCAGATCGACCCTTTGACACCCTACAGGAAATCGAATTGGTCAGATTTAATAATTGTGCTTTCAAATCCCCACCACACATGAGTGATGTATCTCTTGCTTAGTGTATAAGATAGAAAAAATAAATATAAAAAAAGATAAAAATTTACATGATTAAGAAGATGAAAATAATATATATATATATATATATAAGATAATTTAAAAATAACTTTTTTATTTTTAAAACATACAATATATTTTAAATATCTACTGTGTGTGTTTGTTTTTTTATTTTGGTAATTGTGAATATTTAAGTTAGTTTACGCGACTTAACTAATTTCTTGAGATCCTGAACTTAACAATCAAGTAAATTTTTAGCAGTCCTAAAATTTATAGTTTTTGAATTGATAATTTTTAAAAAATAAATTCAAGATATGAACAATTAAGTTATATTAAGGTATATATATAGTATTCGAGTCAGCTTATATATACTTTAATTAATTTTATAAATTTTAAAATTAATAATTATATAAATTTTTAATAAAATTCTTGAAATAATATTTTTAAAAAAATAAATTTAAAATATGATTGGTTTAGCGTGTATTCTAGCCAATGTAGCGTCAAACAAATGGGTGCGGTGCATCTTTCATTTTCCCTATTGCGCTAAACACGAAAGGAGGCTGATCCTCGTTCAATGCTTCCCAGTCTATTTACCTCAGCACTGCAAACCTCTCATCCAATGTAACAAACGCAGCTTGAGAAGAAACACCGTCCCGCGTTCCAGCTAGATGGAGCAGTATATATTATGCTAGAGCCCATGTCAGGGCCGGGGAGCTTTCCGGCTAGCAACAATCGGAGAGGCATGGAAAGGGATTTCCCCTGACGTTAATTAGGATGGAAACACGGGAGAGAAGCTTAGGGTTGAGTGACA
>Ga0325400_1003711_pt1 | contig 13919 bp, 6 predicted proteins | sample PopdelMetagenome_2_FD_205662 | JGI IMG/M metagenome (GOLD analysis project Ga0325400, IMG submission 205662) | Populus deltoides microbial communities from Bellville, Georgia, United States - Xylem-PdKOR-R1 | ecosystem: Host-associated > Plants > Phyllosphere > Stem > Wood/Secondary xylem... | reverse complement strand
GCTATCCAGGGTATCCTAGTGCTTAAAACAAAGAAAGAAGTAACAGGTTTTTTTTAGGGGTTTGATTTATATAACCCGTTATATAGCTTGAAAGAAAACTTGAACATTACAAAGATATAAAGAAAGAAAGCAAGAACATGATCTTGATCTGAAAACCAAGATGACTAAATACATGGCAAATGCCTCCTTTTATAAGCTAAAATTTGGAACTATTGATTGGTTGACAAACTATTTAGTTGGTGGCCAACCATTGATTTGGTAGTTGGTTTTTGACATTGTTGGTTGCTGGTTATTGACATTGTTGGTTACTGGTTATTGATATTGTTGGCTGGCCAAAACATCATTGCTAACATCATAATTAGAGTCCATTATACCTATGAAAGTTGTGGGCAATTATCTCAGCTTTCCAACAAAAAAAAAAGAGCTCATTTAGACTTCTAGAACTCAAGATATGAGATGAACACCAAATAGTGTCTGAGTTGCAGGACAGATTCTGACTTCTCCGTTGATGCTAAGATTTGAACTTGAAAATGGCAGAATTGAGTCTTGGATTCCTCATGAAAGTTTTAGGTATATGTCTTAGCTTTCCATCCATATAAAACAGACCTAAATCCAAGGTCTATAGCTCCAGTTATGATCCAATAACCGAATGATGTTCCAGTTTAAACCAACATCTCTTCTCTTAGCCCTTTCTTTGTCTTCTTAATTCAATAGTTAATCACATCAATCAATCCTTTGAATTGTGAGATATACTTGTATTAAAAACAAGCATTTACCATAAATTAAAGATATATTATATTATCGGACTTGTTATTATAAAACATGTTTTAGTTAGGGAATTTAATGATACTTTAGTGCAATATGATAATATAAAACCTTAATGAGAATGCACTTTTAAATACTAATCAGTGGTCACCTACAAAGATTGACATGAGATGCTTCCATACGCACTTCATGCATACCACACCATATTCAGGATTTCTACAGGTGCAACTCCATACTCTTTGGCATATGTAATGGATATGGTGATGCCCATAGAGGTAGAGATTCCATCATTTATAATTCTAAATGATGTAGATTTGGAAGCATCAGAATGGATAAAGCTAAAATTCAAATAGTTGAATCTAATCATTGAGAAGAGACTAGCAACAATTTGTCACCACCAACTGTATCAGGGCAGAATAGATAAGGTGTACAACTAGAAGGTCAACTCAAGGGTGAGGGAGACCTCATATTGAAAACAATCTTGTCAAACCTAAAAGAAGATCGGAGTAAATAAGCCCCAAACTATAAAGGATTATACATGGTGTAGAAAGCCTTTTTTTTTATGGGCTTTGATTTTGACCAAAATGGATGAAGATGATTAACCTAAGCCTATAAACTCTGATATTGTAAAGAAATACTATGCATAATGTACTTTGTCGTGGAATCGATTAATATCAAATAACAATTCATTAGTATATCTAAAACTCTAAGAGAATTTCAAATAGCCTTTCACGTGATCTCATAAGCTCAAAAAACTTGATTTTTGCAAAAGATCAAACAAATTTCAATCAAAGTTTTTAGGAAATCATAACTTTCTAGTACAAATTTAGAGGTCAAATTGGTATTTGTTTTTAACAAGCGAGGTTAAGATTTATCAAACAAATCTTATAATGAGGTGACCAAATGCTTAGAAACCTGAAAAATGAACCAAGAAAACCATTCATACTAACTCTGAAGCTGGGTTTTAGTTGGCTGAATAATGATGTATACTTTAATTTGATGGAAACTAATTTGCATGTCTAACTAATCACAATGGATAAAAACAAAACTTACTAGTCCTAAACGCATGCGTTTGAGATGATGAAAAACCATTTTTGATATTCCTTTCACAATACTTGAAAAATATCCTTTGTAAGTCATCGTTAAACCTAATAAAATTCTTCTTGCAAAAGAACTCTGACTTGGATCACACCCCATACTATGCACAAGTATGAGGAATATGAAATTTGACCTTGAAATTATACAATCCTCAATAATCAATGGAAAGATCAAAAGTGCCCAAATAGAAGCAAACAAGGCACGTAAATATTCAAAGATTAAAAAAGGTTGGGCATGTTGTGTAAAGAAAAATGATGATGATGATGCTCAAAATCAAATTTAAAAAAAAATAAAAAAAAACCCAAGAAATCCAAATGATGGGGAGCATGCCCAAGTGAAAGAAAAAATGACCAAGTCAAGGTCAAAATAGATCAAGGTTGCCCTGCCAATTCAATAAAAAAGGGTAAATCATGGAAACACGATGAAAGAAAAAAAAGACACAATGACAATAATCCTGAGTCTTTAGAAACTCAAACACCTTTGGGGCCTATAAATATCATTTTCTTTCATAATGAAGAACCAAAATCCACATTACATGCTTGATAAAGTCCTTTTTAATCAATAGTAAGCAATCTATATTGGTAAGTAATGCTCTCCCATGCCAAATGAGTTCTTCAAAAGAATATGGTTATGTTTCATTATTCATACAATGAAATGAATGCTTCAAAGATTTTCTATTCTCTGAAACTCTTAAGTTGAAACTCGAGCCTTTTGACCAACAAATCATGAAAACATAAGGTAACCTCACATTTCTACTAAGAGAAAAACTTGAAAAAAATCTAAAATTCAGCCTTCATGAAACCCTGTCCATGAGATTTGCTTGAATTTTTTGAAACAAATTTGTTTTAAACTTGCATCGAAATGGTTTTTTGCATTTGGAGATAACTTTGAAATTTCAAAGATTTTTCTATGATATCGATGTTTTGCAAGAACCAAACATCTTCTGAATAATATCATCCTTGAGAAAGACCAAGCAAACAAAACAAGATAAAATACATGGGGCATGATTAGGCTGGGGCAATTTAAGAAACTCAACAAGGTTGGCTAATATATAGTTCAATTTCAAAGAGGAAAAAAATGGGAAGCAAGCTGTTTAAATCCTCCAATGTCTTATGAGAACTTTAGATATAACCAGGAAAGCTATCATAGAGCAGGTATAATGAATACTTAGTGGTGGTCATGACACCCTAACGGTGATACTCATATGATTGTAATGATAAGTAGGGGAGCCTTGATCAATGAGACAAAGGTGACCAGATAATAGGATAGGAAAAGATCATCAAAGCTCATCAAATGAGCGTCCTTTTCCCATAGATCAAACTCTACAAGTTATAGCTTGAGTAGACCAAAACAGAGGAGCCATTAAAAATTGCTACAAAGATTAAAGCTTTAAGAAACAAAGTCCATTAAGAAAAAGGGACCTATGTTTATCAGGTAAAACTACATTCATATTAACCCCAAAGCATTGTATTTTGATCCTTGCAGTGAGTTTAAGGAAAGAATTCTTAATGGATTCAAATATTTTCCAGCAAAGAAAACTATCGAAGGTTTAATTCATGCTCATAAAAGGGTAAAGAAAGTCTAATTTTCAAGATATGAGATCATAAGATATTTTGAGAGTATGTGAACTCAACTTTGAAGCATATCTTTTTGAGTACTCTTTATGCCACTCACTTTTAGACAACATCTTTGATTTTATCATATTTCAAGTGCGTAAAAGAAAAAAATATTCAAATTACTAACACCTAAATATATAAATTATAATGTTATTATATTGTTATAATTGAAAAATAACAGCAGCAAAACAAGTTTGAATTACTGAAGCAAATTAGACCCTTTACGACAAGTTCAAATTTCAAATTTAGTTCCTATAGCAAACGAACTAAAAATAACCTCAAATTTCATATAGGGTGCGATTAAAACCTTAAAACCCAATGTATAAATCTTTAGAATTTTCCAAATTTAGTTGTCCCAAGATTCCCTTCTGATACGAATTTGACCTATTACGACAAGTTTTAATCCTGACTTGGGTTACTATGGAAAATGATCTCTAAATGAGCTCAAGTTTTATATGACATGCGATTAGGACTCCTAGAACCAGTGTCTAAAATATGAGAATTTTATGAATTGGTTTGTTCCAAATTCACCCTTGTTTGTGTTTTGTGGTAAATTTGACAAATATGACTTTAGGATGTTTTTCTTCTTCTTCTTTTTTTTTTTTTTGGACTCTTTATGCTACTGATATATTATGATACAACAACAAACTAAAATAACTTTTTTTTTAAAGAAACCCTAGATGCAAACTACCAAGCTCTAGACACGAGATAATCGAAAGCTGAATCAAAGATAATTAAACCTAAGGAAGCCAAAACTAATAAGAAAAAAATAAAGAATATAACCTGATTTTTGGATCCTAACTCTGATACCAACTGATATGAACATCTTGATCACATGACCAAGCAACCCTTAACAAAGTAGATAACAACCTGGAAAACCAAAAATCAAGTTTGATAGAACCTTGACCCAAAGGTAACCCTGTACCCAAGAACCAAATGTATTGGAAAAAGACTTAGACCTAGATTTAACCATGTATCTAAGAACCTTAAGTATGCAAATGATGTCATGAAACCAGTTAATCTTTGATAAGTGAGTGTACGATCTTTGTCCATACAAAGAAAAGTTGTTTTGCCACAAGGAAACAAAAGAAAAACTCACATTTATTCTCCAACTTGCTATTGAAATTTACATATAAAAAACATAATATATTATCCTCTAACCCTTAAGGATCCCTTTTCGGTTGCAAGCTAATAGACCTAAACTAGTAATCAACTACCGTAAGTCCAATAATGAAATAAACCTTTAAACAATTTCTAATGGGACAGAACAAACCTAAATTAACAATAATTATTCGGCGTTAAATAAATAAAATAGGATAATAAAAACAAAGACTTCATGCCAAAATTCCTCCATGTAGCCCGAATCTCCAATTTTCACAACATTCTTGATTTTTCAATCTGACTTCAAACACATCATTCTCTCTTGTCTGGATGAATTAATATGCCTACAATATATGGTTAGAAAGCTTATGATGTCTAGTTTCTAGAAAATCTTGCATCACAGAAAACATCCACTTGTAGCTCTTGTTATGTCCCAAACATTACACAAAGGTGTATTTTAGCAGATTTGACAAGATTTGTCTATTAACTTCGACCCTTTAAAATAATATGTTCTCGAACTTCATTTGACCCGAAACTTCAAAAATTGATATTTCCATGTGTCTAGTATCTCCTTGTTAAATATTAACTTGTTTTGACATACGGTTTGAGAGATATGTCTAATCTCACAAAATTGATTAACAAACATTTTAAGGCTAAATTCGGACTTGACATAGTTCGTATCAGTTCAAGGACTGAAACCAATGAAATTCAAGGGTCAATTTGAAAGAAATTAAAATTTTGATGGTTGATAGAGGTCAATTTGAACAATTTAGAAACCAAGAACCAATTTGAAAAGGGCGCTCAAATCAGAGGTGTCACACCCTCGCGGCGGAGCGGCAATCCTAGATTGGTTTTGGGGTCTTTGTTTTATTGTGAATAAGGGAGTCGCCACCTAGTATTATGATCACTAGGAACCTTGACTGGTCTTTTGAAGATTCTAAGGTAAGGGACTGGTTGCGTAAAGAGAAGGTATTAGCACCCCTAGTATGCCCTACCTAAGGTAAGCTGCTTGGTGTTTGGTTTGCTTTATAATTGCTATGGTGTTGGTGTTTGGATAGGTTTGCTATGATGAATGGATTTGGGTTGAAAGTCTAAAAGGAAGAACCTTTGGCCAATATTGATCATACCTTTAGATATGTCTACAAAATGCCAAGGAGAACCAATGCAGATCTCTTGAAATCTGTGTTTGATTCAAATTAAATTTATTAAGGTAGAAATCCAAGGAGATTTCATGTGCTTTAAAAGCTCATTTTTCCCTTAGTATTTCAAGAGTTTGCGACTCATAAATCGCAAGTAGGGAGGATAAAGATTTAGAAATTTAAGGAAATTCAGAGCGCTTTAAAAAGCCTCTTTTTGCCTTAGTGTTTCATACTTTCACGGCTCGTAAACCGTGGAGTCAAAATTTGAAATGTATTCAATTATAATTGAGGCTTCTTTCAAAGATGTGTGATGACTTATTATTCCTAGAAAATTATTTTGGATATTTACCACTTAGGGTTTCTTTATCCAAAATTTAACAATGAATAATAACAAATTATTCCCAATAATATTTTGGATATTCGTCCCTTAAGGATTTCTTTATCCAAATATTAGCGGTGAATAATAGATGAATTCTCCCAAAATAAGATTTTTGTATTTTTTTTGGAATATTGGCCAATACCCTTTGGAGTTTTACAAACATGTTGTAAAATCCAGAAATGCAAGAAAACAAATTTTTTTGTGTTTAAGAAATCCATGTGAAAACACATTTTCAAAACTTTCAATATTTTTTGTATATAAAAAAGGCATTCAAAAAATGTTAGGGTATTGGTCGTATGCAACACATAAGAAAACAAATTTTGATATATATGTATATTTGCCGCAATTGCGTCGAAAACCGGATATTCTAAATACGAGATTGGTATATATTTTTTTACAACATAAAAAAATTCAGACTTTAAAATAAATATTCTAGAAAATAAATCTCTTTCTCTTTCTTTTATTTTTTCAAAAAAAAAAGAATTAGGTCCGGCCAGGTCACTTGCCTCAACAGGGGACCCGGCAGGACACAAAATTTAAACAACTGTTCAAGTGAATTATAATTCACTTGAACAGTAACAACAAAAGATTGCACAGTAACATATATAATTAAAATGTAAAGCAAAGAGAATACATGGACTTACCTGGCGCTGAAACAGGCGAAGGAGATGGCACTGCAGTTGCTGCACCCGGTCGCTGGCTACTGGTTCTTGCAAAAAAAAAAAACAATGGCCACACTGGTTTTGGCCTCTTTTCCTTGCTTCTTCCTGTTTTCTTCTCTTCTCTTTCCCTCCTTCTCTTTTTTGCCTTCTTTTTCCTTTTTTTCTCTTTTCACAGTCGCGAACAGAAACTCCTATTCTCCGCGTTTTATCTGCACATCTTTGGCTGTTTTTTTCTGCTCTTTTCTCTCTGTTTTTCTCTTCTTTTTATGCTCTTTCTTTTTGCTTTTCTTTTCTTGAAAGCTAGTGTTGAGACGGACCAAGACGACAGGTGCTGAAGCTTCTGCGCTCAGCCAATGGTTGCTGCTTCTGGGACAGCGAAACAGATAGGCCACGCCGGTTTCGGTCTCTTTGTTTTCTCTCCTTCTGCTGATGCTTTCTCGCGAGATGACGAAGATGATGGCGATGAAGGCGTGTTGTGCTGGTGGAGTTGTCGCCCTTGCCTTTGTGTTTTTCCTTGCTTTCGACAGTGTCCTTCTTATGGCTTTCTCTGCCTTGCCTCTCTCTCGTTTCTTCTTGTCTTTCTTTTCTCGTTTTTCTCTGTTCTCTCCTTTCTTTTTCTATTTTTCTTCCCCCCTTTAGGTCAGCAGTCGAGGCTTCTATATAGCCTATACATGGCTTTGTTTAGGAAACAAAAATTACATTAACTCTAGGGTGTCATATCGGGTGAGCAGAAATAGGAAACTAGAATATTTGATTATGATTCTGTGATCAGCAGTGATTTCTTTCCTAGTTAGAGGATGGTGTGGCTCTTTTCTTTCCTTCCATAGAGCCAGCTGCTCCCTTTAAAATGAGGCAATAAAAACGTGGTTGCAGCTCCAAAAATCAGGTGTGATGATAAATGAAAAACAGCAGGAATTTGCAGAGAAAAAAAGAAGAAAGAAATCAGATGGAGGGTGCAGCGGCAAAGTCTTATTTTCCTTATTTGATGTGGTAAAAATCCTGTCATTTATGATGATCCAGCCCCCCTCTCCAGCTTTCAATATCCTTCTTCAATTCAATCCCTTATTTTAGCACTTTTCGATTCAGTCCTTAATCCCAAAAAAATCCTTAGAATCAGTCCCGCGAACTTAGGGAAAAAATCCTTCTTGCGGCAGGAATCCCTGCTTTCACACTAGATATTCAAATGGGAATATCTTGAGCTTCTGATATTGAAATCAAGCGATTCAAAAGCCCAAATTTATCTACGAATCTAGGACTACAACTTTGATGAAGGAGTCGAAGAAAGATAAAATCATTTTAAAGAACAGAATCTGGCAGTAATCTGGTTGATCAAAAAGTGTCTCCTGATCTGATTTAGAAACTGACAATGCCAAGAATCCAGATATGACTGAGAGTATGACCTAAGAACAAATCATCATAATTTATGACAGAAATAGAGTTTTTAGTGTGAAAATCGGGTCAGGATCCTTCTCGCGGCAGGAATCCCTACTTTCACACTAGATATTCAAACGGGAATATCTTGAGCTTCTGATATCGAAATCAAGCGATTCAAAAGCCCAAATTTATCTACGCATCTAGGACTACAACTTTGATGGAGTCGAGTTGAGATAAAAAAATTTTAAAGAACAAAATCTGGTAGTAATCTCGTTGGTCTAAAAGGTTCTTGATTTAACAATGCCAAGCATCCAAATCTGACTAAGAGTCTGCCCTATGATCAGTGATCCCTAGGACCCAATAAAGGTGTAGGTCAATTTTTCAACATGCCATGAGTGACAGAATATAGCTAGGATGGTCAGATATCGTACGAAACTAAGTCAGAATCATAGCCTAATTTGGAACAAAAAATTGCAATAGCAACATAATCAGTTTTTTTTTAGTGCAAAAGTTAAGGGATTTATCCAACTTTAAAAAACAAGATAACGAAGGAATGAATTTAGCATTATGAAGACCCCTAGTCAGTCTAAGAAAACCTGATGATTTTGGCAGCAAAGGGGAAGGATAAAGAGAGCAGAAAACAGCTCAAACAGGTTTTCGAAAAAAAATATTTCTTTCTCTATTTTTGTCAATCCTCCAGCAAACATGAGTTAAACTCCTACACTTGGTTCAAAAAAGGTATACATTGTCTCCAGCACGTGGGGTCCAAAAATGAGTAACAACAAAAGGTATCAAATCAAAGTTTTTAGGGGTGGGATTGAAAATATTAAGAAGTTTCAGTGTAAATTATGAATGCTTATGCCAGAATTGAAACAACTGGGGCCAAATTGAAGTTTGCAAAAACCTTAATTAGAAAAACCTAATTTCTAAGGTTTAATTGGAACGACATGTCACTCATCTTTAATGAAGAAAATGAGTGACATGTCGTCTAGTCTTTGTTTATCTTCTTTTTTCAGTTGAAAAGGCCGACTAGGTCGCCATCTTCAAACAAATGAACATGCCATCTCTAACCACCTCATAGGCTCAAATCACCACTAATGGACTGATAAACACCTTTTCTATAAGGATTAACTATCTTCATCACACATTTATACCTATTTTGGCTCAATGAACTCAGCCAATATATTGTCTCTAATCAACTTCCCCTGCATTTGATAGTTTTAAACTGATCGAGAGCTCGCTTTCCAATCAAAGAATGTGAAGTTCTAAACCTCCAAATCAGTAGAGATTTGATCCTCATGGTAGATATGCATTCCCTCTAAAAGAATTATCTGCTCTTATCTCACATTTACATCTAGTTAGTCATTATAATCTCTCCAAAGTAGCTTATTTGGTTAGCCATCATTGAAGAAGAAAACCACCATTTTTGTTTAATCTTCATGGCTACCTTCTCTAGATAGGTTTGAGCTTATAAAATGATAAAAAAAGAACCAGGATGCACCTTTCTATGAAGGTTAAATGAGAGAATGAGCAAGAATCTTCTCTAACAAACTCTTGACAAAACCACCATGGTTTTGAATTTTTTTTATTTTGCTTATAATAGGTTGTTCTTGAGCACATCACTAGAAGGAAAAGAAACTACAAAGAAAAAATCACAGAAAAGAAAAGGAGAGAAATTTTTTTATAAAAAAAAGTCAATATAACACTTAGAATAAATAGGAAAGAAAAGTACCAAAGATTTTTTTTAAAAAAAAACAAAGAATGAGAGTGTCCTTTTGATATTGAGAAGAAGCTAGAAATCACGAGGAAAGAAGCAAGGAATCCAGAGAAAGAATCAATTTTTTCATTGCTTGGTAAGCTTTCAAACTTTGATGAGGGGGTGAAGCTCAATGAGCACACTCCCTCCCTCCTTATTTTTATCTTTATATTATTGTTTGTGATGTTTGTTATGTATCATTTGAAATCATTTATTACTTTGAAAGCCATGATTATTGTTTTCGAAAGTTTAAACATGCTATGAATATAGCTTTTATATGCTCAAGTTTTGTTTATTACTTTGTTTTGATGTGTTAGAATATGATTATGGAATGACAAATGTTATTATAGAATGTTGTTTTTGCAAGTTTTGATGCTAGGCTAACTTTGTTTGAAGTTGTGACAACATGTTAGGTTTTGAATTTTTTTCTATGGTTTAGTTTATTGTAGTTTTGTTTGTTGTTTTTGCTGAAGTTATAAGCATGTTATTTAAGCTTCAAGACTTTGTTTATAATCAATGGAACATTGTTTATATATAGGGAGAGGTTTTTTCTGCTTGATGTCTTTGGTTTTTGCTTATTGTTTTTTCCTATAATCTTTTGTTTACTATTGTTTTGATGGTTTCAGCATTTCATAGTAAACATGTTTAAGCTATGGTAGATAGGTCGAGGCCATTTTCTAGGCGCTTAATGTTTTTTTCTTGGTTGGCAGCTTGTTCTTCTTTTCCTCGGCATTTCTAGGTTTTCTAGGAAGTGTTATTGGGAAGAACATTGTCTTGGCTCCATGATTTAGATCATTTTTTATCCTTTTATTTGCATTAGCATCTTCACATGACACCATCAACCAATAATCTAAGGATCTCTTGCATTTATAACTTGTTTTAAAGTGTTTTAATCTTAGGGTTTTGGTTTTTGAATAAGAATTTTCTCTGACCAAATGAATGATGATCCAATGATAAATGAAGTGAGTAGATGGTAATGTTTTGATCCTTTCATGATTTCAACCTCCCTATATCTCTTGATTTGTTATATTTGGTTATAAATCGAACAAACCTTTTTGGTTTCTTGTTATGACGTTTTGATGCAACCATATTATTTGATAGTTTTACTTATATTTACCTAGTATTGTGTTCATGTTTTTATATAAAATGTCTTGATTTTTTTTAATGTTTTTAAGGTTTTGGATGTAAGATTTGAAAAGGAGTAATTTGGAGATAAAATTCAGACCATGTTCCAACCTGTGTTAAATATTGTCAAATTTGACCTACATCGTTGTTTTACATAGAACTTGAGCTGTAGAGGTCAAAATAAAATGATTTCAGTGGCATTAGAAATCTAACACTCTTATCTTTCTATACATGTATGGCAAGAAAATAAGAAGAAATAGCATGGAAATTGAAGCCTTCAAAGACAAGTCTCGTATTCTACTAGTTTTAATTTTCAACCATTCCGACTTGATTATCTTGAGTTAAAGAAGTCCATTTGAATCAAACTCAATTTTGTTAGATTCCTGACTCAAAGACCTATCAAACCGACATGACAATTATTTCTTCATATGGAAAAAGGTCTTTATTTGGGAAAATTAACTTCACTAAGTCCAAAATCAAAACTTGAAGATTTTATGCAAGACTATTTTTCATTCTTTATAGGAAAGTAGTTATTATACTACTTGATTATAGATTGTCTACTTTGGAAAGGACTCCTATTTTTTTTAGGATACAAAAGAACTAGTAATAGTGTGGGGAATAAGGTTTTCTATCTGATAAAAAGGAAAGAGAGAGAAAAAAGGTGGTGGCCTGAAAAACAAAGAAACTTTAACCTTTTTTCCTATACCTGAAATTATGTTTTCATCTTTTCTCTTCCTTAGTTTTTCTATAGTCATGCAAGGCTAAGTTATTTTTCTTAGTTGAAATTATAGAGAAGCCTTCAAATTTCAAAAAATTATGAGATCTATTTTATATTTTCTCTTCAGTTTATATGATGAGTATGAATGTTTTCCTATGCTTATTTGTTATGATTGTTTAATTTGATTTTTAGAGTGGACTCTAAGTTATTATTCTACCTAGTTTATTGCTAAGTTTGTTATCAAAACCAAAGTTATGATATTTAACTTATGAAGCAACTAAGTTTAATAATTATGGCGGCTCTATATTGTTAATTTTAGGGAAAACACTCAATTAAATTGAACATAGACTGCAAACAGTTAAGTTGTTTCGATTTATCAACCTATCTGGTTCTTAAGGATGTCATTAAATAAAATTACTAGTGTGGATATTGTGGTTGTTTAATAGTTAGGGTTAGTTATACTTCGGATTGATTAACTGACTAGTATTTAAAAAGGATAAATATTCAGAATATAAATTGACGTTTCATTTCAATCATCAGTTTTGATTTTTATCGGTGGATGTTTATTTGAGACCAAGGTTTTTCTCTTAATAAATTTTAGTTTATTTAATTCAGTTTGATTACTTTATTTTGTTTACCCTAACATACTTTAGATAACCTCAAAACCCCCTAACTTTGAATCATTTAGCATAAAAATTTGAACTATATATTCCTCATGGGATCGACCACTTGCTTACTCTATACAATCTTATTTGTTTAAGTTATGGTTACTAATTTGTGTGATCATGACATCGCAACACATTCTTCGTGTTCTTCATCAAATTCAAATAAAAAAATCTTGTTTGATCTTTATTTGTTTTTTTATTGTTTTGAGTTATGTTTATGAGCTTGGGTTTCAAGTACGACCCAATCTAGATTATCTACCTTTGCAGATATTTATTGTAAATATTGAAACAATTCCCTTCTTGTTTTCTATTAAGCTTATTGTTGTTGTTGTTATTGTTCCTCTTGTTGATTTCTCATGCTTGTCATCATCTGTTTTTTATAAGGTTATCTTGATTGTATGACTCAAGACATGTGTTTTACAGGTTAACTCAGTCAGATTCAGTTTGTTTTATTGTGTCATGTTCTTAGATAGATTTTTCTTTAACTTTTAACCTTCAATAATGAATTTATTGAAAATTAGGTTTCATAAGTTTTTTTATTTGCTTTATATGGGGTTATCGCAGTCTCATTATCTTGGTCGCAGGTTTGGCAAGTTAACCCGAATTGACTCAAGTTATTTCTTTCTTACTTTCTATAATTTAGATCACGGGTTTGACATGTTAACGCAGGTCAATTGTTTTTGCTATTTTTTAATTAATCTTTTTCAATTCTTTTCTTCAATATTGAGTTGATTGAAAATTGAGTTTCATAATTTTTTTATTTGTTTTATATGGGGTTATCATGATCTTATGATCCAGGTCGGGATTTGGCAAGTTAACCTATGTTTGCGAGGACCGATTTAATATGTTGTTGTTTTCATATTATTTAAAAAAAAAAAAGTTGTCTTGAATTTTTGTGAATCAAACTATATTTTTACCAATCATTCAGGTTGCTTTTAGACCCATCAAGTCAATCTAGTCATATCAGGTCAACCTCTATATATATATATATATATTACTAGCAAAACGTTAACAATTCCCGGATGTGTTTTTTTTTTTTTTTGTATGTTTAAAAACACTTTGATCAAACTCGCAGTATTACATGAGCCAATGATCTAATATTAACTAATATACTAGAATAATTTTTTTCATTGTCATTTATAAACTACTTTTTTCAATTGAATCTTTTAATAACAAATTCAATAAGTTATGGTTTAAAGCGGTTGGTTGTATTCTAGCAATAAATAAAAGTTAATCTTAGTATCAACAAGTTTTATTTTATGAGATGAGTTCCATTGAAGTGTTTTTTAACCTTCAACTTGTTGAATAAACTTCATCATGGTTGAGAGAGATTTGTTTTTTCTAGTTTGATTTTGTATATTTGGATCAATTTTGTTGTGTTTTGAGTTGATAAACTTGTTTATTAGCACTATAAAAAAATTTATTAGGTGTTTCTAAGTAAAAATAGATTGAAAAACATATTTTTTGGTACAAAAAAACCTAGTCTTATTTTCCAACCATCTCTCAATTAGTCAAAAATTG
>Ga0325400_1003710_pt1 | contig 13919 bp, 11 predicted proteins | sample PopdelMetagenome_2_FD_205662 | JGI IMG/M metagenome (GOLD analysis project Ga0325400, IMG submission 205662) | Populus deltoides microbial communities from Bellville, Georgia, United States - Xylem-PdKOR-R1 | ecosystem: Host-associated > Plants > Phyllosphere > Stem > Wood/Secondary xylem... | reverse complement strand
AGGCATGCATATGTAAACTTGTATGCAAGGATTCTCGATTTTACTTGGTGTTATCCCCTATTTCTAACTTGCTTAAAAGTTTCAGGTTTTTCTAGAAGTTCCAATCACCCTTTTCTAGATCTACGCTACTCTCCTTTTTAAATCTGCATTTTATTCTGAGATCTTATTGAGGTCTAATCAAATTTTGTCATCACACTAGCTTGCTATAATGATTATTTTTTTACTGGTTTCACATTTCAGTTTATGATTGTCACTGAAAGATAGGTCTAAACTGGTTGCAAAGGTCTCTTTTCATTCTTTATTTTGTTTTTTCATTGTTCAAGCCTGTAATGTACTATATTCTACACTATACATTTTTAAAGGCATTAGTTCTTTGGAACTTGCGTTGTCGGAACACTTTTTAATCCATGTTTAGGACTAGAGGTGATGTATAGTGTTGTTAGAGAAGCAAATTTGATCAAAGGTCTCTAGGATTTCTGATTTGTGAGGCATCAAATTGTAGGAATTAATTAGTTGAAAATGTCCAATTGTGTTAATGAAAGCAATCTATATGGTTCAGTTATTTCAAACTGATGGAAAGCAATTCAATTTTTATCAAAGGGGAACCTTGCCTGATATGCCATGAAAAATTATTTTCCATGATGTTTGTCTTATTTCTTTCTCAATCATCAAATAGACAATTTATTGGTGAAACGTGGGGCAAGTCTAAGTGCCTAAGTTTCCATAAATCTTTCAAGCTTTGCTTGAATTTGTTGATTCAGATTGCATCATTCTGAAGTTTTTTTTACTGTGAATGTTGAACCTTGAAATCTCTTCATGCTTATAGGGCTTGCAAACTTGCTTGGTTGCTATATTATCATGGTATGTGTATTCTTTTCCCTTTCTGCATTTTAATTCTCAACATAATTGTTTTGTGTTGGAATTTTTATCCGTGTGATAAGAATAAAAGGACAAGAAGCATGACTTCTTCAAACATTTATTTATTTTCCTCTACTACCTGATTATGTTGGCACTCTATTGGGATTTTGTCTTGTTAGCTGAGCACCTGCACCCTAGCATTCTTATCATTCATTACTATGGGTTTGTCTCTTAATTATTTATTACTGGAACTGTATATGAAAAGAAAAATTAAAAGAACTCAGCCAGTCTTGATCTTTCCAGATCTTGGACTATTTTCTTAAGAGCTCATTTTACTGTCCCCTAATAGTTATGCATGTTGGTTCTAGAAAAATGATTATCTGTGTGACAGCCTAACTTGCCACGGTGTTTACTGTTTCTTGATAAAATTAGTCTGAGGACCATCTATAATCATGGATTTATTTTTAAAAAAAATGTGGCAATTGCTTTATGCAACACTAAATGTGGCCAAACAAATGACTTTGGGATTTTTTTTTTTTTCCAGTACCTACTGTATAAGAATTATGTTATCCTCTTTCAGCAACATTACTTGTATTTTTTTGTTAGTTACACTTCCCTTCTTGTCTTTTACTACATTTGTTAAATTCCTTTGTTTTTTCAAAGTTCCCGTGGAACATATAACTGACAGCTAACAATTATAGTTTCAGATGTTTTCAACCTGCTGGAGAATCATTTATTAAAGTTCCCTTCTTTGGAGCTGTCTCATATCTGACTTTGGCAGTCTCTCCTTTCTGCATAGCATTTGCTGTTGTTTGGGCAGTTTTCCGCCGTGTCTCCTTTGCTTGGATTGGTCAAGATATCCTTGTAAGACAATTTTTTTTCACTCCCATTCATATTGCTGCAGTTCTCTTCATGCATACATAGTTTGTGAAGTTCCATGCCATAGAACACAACCACTAGGCTGCCTATGGTTTTAAATTGCTATCCTATATGGAAAGCATAATGTTTGTTTCCTCTTCCTTAAATAGATACCACCATCATCAAGCCAATAATCTCCCCACTAATAGCGAGCACAAATAAGTAGAAAAGGTGAATGGGAATATCTTTAATGTCATGTCTAAATTGTACAAACTTGATTACTTTACTAGCAATAATATGGTTTAATGGTAACATTCGGAAGCATTTATAGAATTTGTAACTGAATATCAGATTTTACTAGTGAAGCACTAACATGAGTTAGTTAAAGATGTAACGCTTCCATTATTATGGAAGTATTTGCAATAGAATTAGTTTATTTGTCTTTGTACCTTCAAATGTCTAAATTTCTAATTTGTTTTATCTTTTCCTTTTCACCTTCTCCATATCATTGCAAATTGATTGGAAGAGGCCAACTGATATTTCTCCTTTTTTCTTGTATCAATCAGGGTATTGCTCTGATCATTACTGTTCTTCAGATTGTTCGTGTGCCCAATCTCAAGGTGATCAAAAAGTCATTCTATTAGTTTGTTTTCCCACTGCACAGTTCTAGTGCTACCTTATTTGTTTTCATTGATAGCCTTTTAAATGTCATCTAGGTTTGGGTCTGTTCCTGTCATATTGTTATTTGTTGTTCTCATCTCCAGAAACATGCTTTTAATCCTTGTTACATCTAACTCCAGCTTAAAACTATAAATTGCACGAGGTCATATTCCATAGGAATGGAATATAACATCTTGGCCAAGTTAAAATTCATGATACAAAGAATTTGATGGCATATAAATCAATAACTAATACAAGTACATTATGCTAGAAGATCTTGATGTACTTGATAAATAGTGGTGAACAAATGCATTTTAACTACTATGATTACATTATTCAATATGCTGATTTTGATGCAGTTTCTTTTCTTTTGGTTTAAAAAATAATAATAATGGTCAGGTTGGAACAGTTCTTCTAAGTTGTGCCTTTTTGTATGACATCTTCTGGGTTTTTGTTTCCAAATGGTGGTTCAAGGAGAGTGTGATGATAGTGGTAAGTTGTGGTGAGGCCTGCTGAATGATCCTGGTAATGAATGTATATATTGATAGAAAATGCAAATCTTCACGTCTTTCCTCTTCTTACAGGTAGCTCGTGGTGATAAGAGTGGAGAGGATGGTATACCAATGCTACTGAAAATCCCACGGATGTTTGATCCTTGGGGCGGGTATAGCATAATTGGGTTTGGTGACATCATCTTACCAGGATTGCTTGTAGCTTTTTCATTGAGGTTTGAATCTTAATCCATATAACTAACTCAGCTGATGACAATGTCCCTTAATTCTCTTGAAAATGCAAGTATTCCATTTCTCCAGAAGTGACTATCATTGTTGTCAGCTTCCTTCTTGTCCTGCCTTTCTGGTTACCTATAGCAGGCCTGAAATTGATAAGATTTCAGAATGGTATAGCCATGATTATGTAGAAACACTCATTCTTTAATTGGAAATTGCCCCTTTCTCTCTCTCTTTTTCCCTCTTAAGTTGTAAGGCCATGAAATTATTGTCAAACAAACCATATTTTGACCAGATGAAAGTGGAATGGGCTATGATGCCAGGCCCATGAACTATATAAGGCCTATTCTCGTCATAATACTTATGGATGTATTTACTTTGATATGTTTTGACAGACTGGGATTTGATATGATGTTTTAACTGCTTGTAAGTTGAGTAGTGCTGGTCATTTTGCAGATATGATTGGCTTGCAAAGAAGAATCTTCGAGCCGGATACTTCTTGTGGGCAATGACTGCTTATGGTTTAGGTATGCCAAAAGCTAAAGTGGATGGACTGTGGTTCATAAGATAGCATTTAACATTTTAGTTAATTATGTGTTATTCAAGCATGGAAAGCTGGTAGTTAAAAGCAACTGATAGAAATTATCAATGGGATGCATATATGAGCCATATACAAGTATATTTGACCACCTGTGCAAAAGGATTTTAGGAAATTATAGCATGCATTGAACTCTACTTGTGAGGAGGAGATAAAGAAAGACAACATAAAATTTCCATAGCTGATACACACTCATCCATGTGTTGCACACATTAAACTTGGATCATCACCGCTGCTTAATAAGAGCTGCATCATGCGATGATGAAACATGTAGAGGCAGTTGCAAATAGTTTTCATGTTTCAAGAAGTGTGATATAGTTTGGCAACCTTAAATAAAAAAGACAAGATGTTCATATATTTCTGCACTATATGCTACCAGAGATTAAGGCTACAGCAAGAGATCAAGGTCAATATCCAGTTAAGAATTTGTTGGTGTAAATTCTCCTAGGATGGATCATATAGTTTGAAACTAAGCATGGTTTATAGGAAACAAGTTTCTCTGAAGCAGTATATAAAAAATGAATGTTGCTTTGTGACTGTGACTTTGTGGGTGTTTTATGTTTTTGTAATTAATGACCGCCATCATCACTATCCACATTTTGTTAATGTGCAGGTCTCCTAATAACATACTTGGCTTTGAACATGATGGACGGGCATGGCCAGCCAGCTTTGCTTTACATTGTTCCATTCACCCTTGGTAAGTACAAAGCAGCAGCAACACAACCATTGGGTGAAGCCCATGGGTAATTCCCCTTTAGTGGAGAGGTTTATAGTTTAAAATAAGTTTCTACAGCACCCCGCTCCAAGTGGAGGTCCAGAAATTACCCATATTCCTCTTGGCAAACAATAGTGGCAATTGCTTGCAAGCTTTCACTTGGGCCACGTAAGCATTTCCTTTGCATGCAAAAGTGCACCACCCTGGTTTGAAAATGTATTTAGGCCAGCTGAAGTTGAAGGACCCTAGGCAATTGCCAGCTGAAACTGGACGACCCTGAGCAGCCCCAATACCATCTCCATGGTACAGGGTGCTTGAGACCATCAAAGCATTTGCTCAAAGCTCACCCCTTCCTTGACTAAATCAAGCATTGACATTTATCAATCAAGAATGAGTATTTGAAGCTCAAGGGATAACATGGAGCAAAATGCTTAAATGGTCTAGATCACCAAAAAAAATAACAAATCAAGCAGTGGCCTGTTTCGTATATGAGAATTACAGAAATGGCCTCCTTAAGTGGTCATTCTTGTTTGTCTGCATAATTCGCATGAGATTAATTCTTTAATCATGGATGCAGGTACGTTTCTGACGCTGGGAAGGCAACGAGGTGATCTCAAAACATTATGGACAATGGGAGAACCTGAAAGGCACTGCCCGCACATCCAATTTCAACCCCCTGGCTCTCAATAATAAAATACAAGCATGTCTAGCTGTTCTGGTTTTAGTTTAGCATACACGAGGAGCTCGTAAATGTTACCTGTATAAGTTTTAGGAGAGCTTGTAATGTTTTTAGCCATTAACCGCCTGGGAACCGAAGCGAGTAAAATTAGCTTGACTAATTGCTAAGGATCTTTATCTCCGCTCGGATTAGCAGCTGATCTCGTGCCAATATTGCATAATCGAACTACTTTAGTTCCCAACGCTCTTAAACTTCTCCTTAGTCCAACATATGTCTCCGCTCTGGGAGTCGCTTATTCGAGCATGGACTCTATCCCCCCTGAGTAGCACAACTTGGTGAGGCTTAAACTCACCCCCGGCGTAGGAGCATGCAAGTCTTGCGATTTGAACGGCATGCAGAATCATTCCTTTTTATTTCAGCATGATTTCCACAAGGACACTCGATTCAGCATTTACCGGTTCATGTGAGTGTTCCAGAATTAAAAAGTTCAAAGATGAAAGTCATGACCAGAAATTGTTATCATCTATATCTTCCATTCCCCTCCCCCCCACCCCCACAAATCCCACGTTGTGGTTGCTATTCTACAACTATACAACAAAAACTTTTTGAAGGCTCCAGAGCGCACATCAACCTGTGCTCTATGGTCTATCATCTATGCACACCGCAAAAAAGCCTAAAGCAATTACAACCATAAAAAATGCCATTCTGAGCAGAGGAATTTCTGCCAAATCATTGAACAGGTATAAATATCTCTTCAAGTTCAGGAGTGTGTGTGTGAGAGAGAGAGAGAGAAGACGATTCTCAGCTGGGAAAGATGATCAATATTCCTTGACAAATAACATCACAGGCAGTTTCTTTCCATTAACAGACAGCACAACCACCCCACACCAGATAATAACAATTGAGCAGAGCTGGCTCACGGAACAGCTTTTGCATTTTTATTCCTTCTCTTAAAGTACAAATGTTGCCCCTACAATCAAATTGCCTCCTAAAAAGCACAGGCAATTCTTTCTACTTTTCCTTTTATGAGAAAAAGAATCAAAAAATAAATAGAAAAAAACTTACATGTGAATTCACATCAATGACAATGCAATCCTCTTTTTGTTGCCGTCAATGCTACCTGCATTAGGATCTGGACAAAATTGTTCTAGCCATCGGCCGACTGAGAGAGAATCCATACTGGAATATTCATTTCTGCCCAGGATCTGGTCCTCCCCGTCCAAACAAATCATTTAATTAGTCACCGAGGAACATGATGATCATGGTGGCTATAATGGATTAAGGCTCAAGTAATGCTGCTGGCATTGTTCAATAAACATTTTAACAGATAATGCTTTATCCTATCTATCCATTCACAAACTATGGGAGCTCATTATTCAACTGAAACCTTAGGTTCCAGACATCTGCTCAAACATAATGGTTTTTCTGATTTCACATGACAAACTCATGGTGCCCACTAAAAAGTACAAAGTCAAGTGAATTAAGATTTCAAGAATCACATTGCTGCAAGACTTGAACAAATGTCACTGGATAAAACAACCTAGTCAAGACAAGAATTTCCAATTTTCCAATCATGCAGACTAAAATGACAAGATTCTTAAGGAATATAGCAAACACAAAATGGTCCAAACCATGCATGTAATGGGTGGGAGTGGAAATTCACATGGAATACAGTTTGGGTAATACCATTGATTAACAATTTGAATCTCCAATCCCGCAAATCAAATTACAGGAAGAGGAAGAAACCAAATGCTAGCATTAAAGTAGGCAACTACCAACACACAAAGAATAGGACATTCCAGAGAACAAAATCACCACATGCAAGAGAAACTTTAAGTCACAAGGGAAAAGAGGGCATACTTGCATGTCCTTTCAAGGCACCATTGCCATTAACAGATAAATGTGTCAGTCTCCTCTCTTGACCCAAAGATAGAAGCTCCTGCATCCTTTCAGGCCAATCTGAATTTAGTATTCGAGCAAAATCTTCAACCTCCCTGGGGAAAAAAGATATTATGAAATACCAAACCTGAAAGTACTAATATTCATGTCGAATGCAACAAAATTAGGTCAAGACCATGGTATGGAGGAGAGTGCAAAGAGGGTGTAATATTCTTTCCAATCCACAGTATTATCAACAGGAAATGACCATATGTGAAAGCTCAGCCAGTAACATCATGTGGAATATTCAAAAGACTTAAAGGCTGCAATATGTAATCCAGAAGCTTCAAAATATAATACATACAAATAATTTGAATGCCCAAATAATTGCCATGGTAAGTTCTCATTGAACAAATATGAATCACACCATCTTACATTTAAACAATGCTATTGAAGGCACGAAAAAATACTGCTGGAAATGGTCAGTACGCAGACCACACAAACAAGTAGGTAATCTTTTAACTTCACATCACAATTGGTCAAGTGTAGAAAATGTGGAAAAAAGGAAAAACTAGCAAACATTATTTACCAAAATAGGAAAAGGGTACCCTGTTTTAAGATTAAATATATATATATATACACACAGACACACACGTGTGTGTGTGAGCATACAGTTTATAAAATACATTAATAATCCATGTCCATGCTCACCTATCAATTTCTTCTTTTAAAGCTGGATCTATCTCATCATCAATATCAACATCATCAAACTCCACTGTAGGTGCAAAAATTTCACCTGCCGCATCTTGTAACTTTAATTTCTCACTAAGACTGGACTGTAATTCGTGATCCACCTCGGCATTATGGCATAGAGAACTAGCAGCGTTCGACTCCTGAGAAATTGTGACAAAAAAGAAGCTTGACTATTGCTGAACCCCCTTACTTTAAAAGATAAGGGATGGGAACAAGGTGGCCCAACCTTTTTAGGCGTTTCAATGGCTTCATTTGAAGGGGCACACTTCTGCAAATCCTTTCTTTTTCTGTTCTTCTTTTTATTCTTGGAAGTTTTAATCCCTTTAGAATCTGAGAAGAAAATTTCTTGCCCCCAGTTAGGCCTTCAAGAGCATATGAAATAGATATATATATATATATATATATATATATATATAAAGACTAAAAGTCACTAAAAACAGACATACAATAATGCGTCAAAGGTATTGTTCTGATCATCTAAGCACACCAAGAAATTTACAACAGCAATTCATTGTTTGAAACTTGAAATGCTTTTATATATGCTTGGTAGTCACTAAATTATTTGCACTATCAGGTAGATCATACTGAATCTTTAACAAAAGTACAATTCCATACACCAATACTGTGCAACAAAAAATCCAGGAATAACTAGAAATTATATGACTAACACAGATGAAGAATCAAGTCCAGGTCCCTTTAAGAATATGATCAACCAAGAAAATTACAGCAATGCCAATCCCATAAAACTCAAATGTTCAATAAGGAGCTGTGTGCATTTCTATCAAGGCGTACCAATACATATATCTTTATTACTTAAGTCCTGCCAAGCTCTCACACTCCTCTTCGCATTTGTTATCATCTAAATCAGACACCACTAACAAAAATGAAACAATCATTGGAGAACATAAAATTTCTTGCCCTGATTTTCTTGAACCTAGAAGTCTCTACTCATTCTATTCCAAATAAGAGTTGAAAGAACAAATTTCTAGATTGAAACATCCATTCTACTTATTTTCTTTTCAAGTAATGCTGTACAAACTACAAACAGATATTTCCTAGTTTTTATACTCTATGATATGGCATTGTCATATTCACTGGCAGGCTTGGGATTATATTATCAAACCTCAGCATTTACATCATGAAGATAGAAAATGGTTTAGGAATCAGGAGAAAGACAAGTTACAGTTGAACAACACTTGAGCATACCTCCATCTCCTCCATTGATAAAAGACAAGAGGTCATCAACTGAGCGGTCATCCACATGCTCCTCTTCAGCGTCAACATCCTGCAACAAATGGAAGGCCCAACCCAATCACAATCCACAACTAGCAGTTTGATTAGGATTAAGACTGATGAAAGTATCAATACTCAAAGGCCAAAGTTTGGACAGAAAAGAAAACCTTTAGTTTCTCTCTCTCTTTTAGCTCTTTCCTCTTCTTTGCATACAACCGATTTAAAAGTCGGATCCGTGGATCATCAGTTGTGTTCTTCAAAGGCTCTAGCTTCTCTTCCTAAATCAGTGGGACCAAAGTTAAAATCACAGCGTGTATGAAAAGGTCATGCTACACACAGTTCTCACAAGTACCAGACACCTCTGTTAGATCATCAGGCAAATGAAATATCTCACGTATCTCCTCAGGGGTTTTCCCTTCAATGATTCGAGCAAGTGCGCGACTAGTAAGATCAACCAAAGGCTTTAACTGGAGGCTGTCAGCAGCAGAAGTCAACTCACAAAGCCTCTTTGTGTCCATTCGAACAAACTTCTCATCAAAAGACTTGCGTTCCTACACAAAAAGAAAAACACAACAGACTAGGGTAAGTTGTGTTACACCTATGCTATTTCATCTTCTATAACTTTTATGAACTAGCAGCTCCCTGGACATGTAAATGATTGGTTCAAGTTTTCCCATTTAACATGTACTTCTGACATCAACTACTGAGAGCAAGAAACAAATGTAAAGCCAATAAACAGCATATGAGATGCCAGAAATGTGAAGAAACCTTGTTAGAGCGGCCAGCAACTTGATGAAATCTACAGTAATCAAGAATTAGGCTAAGCATGGCAGGACTGACTCGTTGAGGTAGAGATATAGCACAATTCTTAGAGGATCCCATTCCCTTTTGTATTACTTCCTGACATATCATAGGGCAAAACATGGCAACTTCTTGTTCCACTTGCTGAATTGCACCATCCGTGGTCTGTATCCAGATATATGATTTCATCATCTGACAACAGATAGCAGCATGGTTTGAGTCTTTTGAATAATTCCTCATTATAACACAGAATAGAGTCCCACAATAAAACAGGGACTTCAAGAAGAAGCTCGAATAAACAAGAGATCGCGGATCAACAATATAAAATCTTCTGTTATAGAAAGGGGTTAGAAAATACACAATGCTTTAACTCTCTTGTTTCTAACTTGAATAATATTAGTTGCAAAAGCTTTAAAAAGCAATGAAATGAGTCGGTATTCACCAATTCAGCTTTGATCATGCAAAATTTACTACCATCGTTCCAAGAATATGTTGCTGCCAAAAGAGAACATACAATTTACATCTACATGGACAGTTAAGGCCTACATTCCACGACTGATAACCAATCAACTCAAACCAAACCATATGCCGTCCTAGCGGAAAGAGATAATTGCACATAAGAAAACAGCTATTTTCTCCATAAAATGGCAGAAAACAAGTGCAGATAAAACTAATAAAAGCAGAAATTTAATTAGAATGTTGAAATTCTTTTAAGAAATTAAAAATAATAAGAAAAGCAAAAGGAAACAAACCTCAGGTTTAATAACAGCCATATCAACTTCTGACATTTGACAAACAATATCCAAAAGACGTATCTCCTTGGCTCGCAGTGCGGGGACGACTATAAAACGCCGCGTTTAAAAGTTTCTAAAAATCTATAAAAACATCCAAGACTCCAGGTCCTCCATCAAATTGGAGAGGGAGAAAGAAACCTTCAAAGAGAAAAAATTTAACCTATCAGCTCTCAATCTCCAAAGACAGTTAAAATAAAATGCAGCAACATAAAACTAAACCCTAAATTAAAGAATAATAAGCTAACGGTTAGTTTATATGCATGTGCATGTAAATTAATGTACCTGAGAGGGGGATGGGAGAGGGGGATGGGAGAGGGGGGGGAGAGATTTGGCAGTTGGCGGCGAAATCGGAAATGATAATAGTGCGTGCGTGAGGGAGGGAGGGAGGGAGGGAGGGAGAGTGAATGAATTTTAATTTTTAGGTTTTGAGACAGAGAGATGGAGAGAGCGAGATTAGTGAAGAGAAAATTAAGATTGTGACTGCGAAACTTTGCGATTTATCTGAGTGAAAGTTGCGCGCCGTGTCGCCGTCTAAGCGTTCGTGTCCGGTAAAACGTCGCCGCACACACGTTAACCCGTTTTTAGGATTGGTATTTTATGAATAAATAAATAATTTTTTGGGTAAATTTAAAAAAAAAAAATCATACAAGTAATGCAGTTGAGCTCGGGAGATGGTGAGGATAGCTGATTTTGCTTGAAATTGAAAAAAACATTTATTCTTTCACAAAAAAAAATACTATGATTATTGAAAATTGAAGTCACGGGCATGATTTACTTTGAAATAATATCTCTCTCTCTCTCTCTCTCTCTCTCTCTCTCTCTCTCTCTCTCTCTCTCTCTCTCTCTCTCTCTCTCTCTATATATATATATATATATATATATATATATATATATATATCAAATAGTAAAACAATCGCAATTTATTAAGAATTATGGGATGAGAGATTTATTTTTGACACGTATATATAGTTATGTAAAAAAAAGATTTAATTATTAACTGCGAAGGTTGTGTTATTGTGAGGGTTATGAAATAGGATAGGTCACTTCGTATTATGTGTTTGCATAAAAAATAAATAAAATAGAATATCGGTGAAACTCTCAGATTATTAAATTTCTTACAGTATATTTTTTTCATTTAAATCAGTTAAAAAGCTTATATTGTGATTTTTATTTTTTTATATGAGTTTTAGAATTTAGGTCAATAATCATATTTCATGAATATTTGATTTCGTTATGATTACAATTTAACTTCGACAAGAGTTATATGATTATAAATAATTAACATGGCATTTTTTACAAGATCACCATGCAAAATAATAATATATTAAAATAATTATTAATCTATAACTAATTGAATTATAAAATTAGATCATCCTAGCATTTTATATAATTATAAAAAAAAATTAAAGAAGCTCAATTATTTAATACAGATCGCAAGACAGTTCATGGTGTACTTGCATAATTTGATTACATCTCTGCTTTTCTATGTACAAAGTTTTTGGCCTGCTTGTAGGGATATAATGGTATTTTTCGTAGGACTCATAGGTTATTTGCAAATTGATTAAGGACAGTTTATATATATACACACACACACAGAGAGAGCTGAATTACATGGATACTGTTTGAAGGCAAAAAAGAATTAAAGGCTAAGATGGCTCTTGTGTAATTTCATTTTTTACAGGTAGTATAGTTACTTCATTGTCTTTAAAATTAAGAAGATTAAAGGTTGAGTCAAGGGGTATTTTACTATTTTTTTCTCATGCTTTTTTGTTATACTTTATTTGGATTTAGAGAAAATTTGTATTTTTATAGATAAAATAAAAAAAGATAAGGTTGCTAACATGTATGAGTGTTAATGAATAAACATCTTTTGTTCCCTTTGAACAATATATTCAGTGTTGTTCAGAAATCAAAATTTCTCAATCGTTGTGTCACCCGAAATGTCTAGTGAAAAAAGAGCTTATTAGGCAATACATTGCTCAAGTCATGATGATTTAGCGGTGATTGACTTTTTTTTCTCCTTTTCTTATCTTTTCTTTCTACTTTTTAAATTTTATATCAAGTCAGTTAAAAATCAAGATTGTCTTTCTTTTTATTATATCTTTCAATTATGATCCTCTTTTTTTCGACTAGTTTTTCTTTATTTTGAATTTTTATAAAAAAAATTAATTTTATCCATTTTAATTTTATTTTAATTTGTTTTCTTAATAAAAACACCGTACTTGTTCTCTTCATTATTTTTTATCGTTATATTGGTTTTTTTTTCCTTTTAATTTTATCACCCAACATTTTATTTCATTTTTTTTAGATCGAGTCTTTATTCGTTTAATTGTTATTTTTTTATACATTTCTTAATTTGTTTTTTTCTTTCGGTTAATCCCTTAACATTTTATTTTACTTGTTTTTTTATCAAATTTTGATTATTGTTCTCTTGATTTTTTTTTGTTCTTTTTCTTAATTTGTTTTTTCTTTTAGCTTTGTCCCTTGATATTTTATCTTGTTTTTTTTTATAATCTTGATCCTTATTTTTTTTAATTTTTTTTATATCTATATTTTATTTTATTTTTTGATTAAGTTCCTCATTACTTTTTTTTCATTAGTTTTTATATCAAATTTTATCTTTATTGTTTTGATTACTATTTGTTTTATTTTTTATGGTTAAGAATTTTGTTCATGATTTCTTTTTTATTTTTTGCAGGGTCATCTCGGTTTTATGATCACGGTTGCTAGTTTTAAAAATGATCTCAATTTAATGTTTTTTATTTCATCATTCAACATTAAGTTGTTAGACCCTAAGCTTTTTATTTTTTTTCCCTTTTCTTTCTCCATTGTTATCCCGAGTTGCAAGCAAGTCAAATTAACATGGGTTTCTTTGGGATTTTTTTCTAGTGTTTTTATTTTTTTTTATAATTCCATCAATTGGCATCAGGTTGCCAGATCTTGAAATTTCTTATTTTTTATGCCTTGTCTTTTTATAGGGTCATCTCAAGTCACAGATTTATTAGGTTAACCTAATGTGACTTTTTTTTTCCAGTGTTGTATTTATTTATTTATTTAGCTTTGATCTTTTTTTTCAGGTCATTTTTAAAAAAATCTTATCCTAATTTCATGTAGTGGGGGTGTGGGTTGGTGGAGTGAACCAAGATTGACCCAGGGTTTTATCTTTCACGTTTTTTTTTTCCAGTTTTATCCTTTGAAAGTAGCTTTATTGGGACTTTAGCTTTTTTTTATTCGTTTTCATTCCTCTAGTGTTATCTCGGATCACAAATTAGTCAAGTTCACTCGGGTTATATTGTCTGAATATTTTTTTATATTAGAAAAAAATTGATTTGTTTTGCTGCATAGAGTTGGCAAAAAAAAAAAA
>Ga0325400_1003709_pt1 | contig 13920 bp, 8 predicted proteins | sample PopdelMetagenome_2_FD_205662 | JGI IMG/M metagenome (GOLD analysis project Ga0325400, IMG submission 205662) | Populus deltoides microbial communities from Bellville, Georgia, United States - Xylem-PdKOR-R1 | ecosystem: Host-associated > Plants > Phyllosphere > Stem > Wood/Secondary xylem... | reverse complement strand
ATGATCTACTGAGTTACATCTACAAAGATTTAGCCGATACTAAACACTATACGTATTATTTAGAAAAAACGGTCGGCTTGGTGGATCAGGTTAAAACCCCGGATGAGCGGATCCTGATTTACTCTAATATGGCCCAACTCTACGAGGATGCGGGCAATTACCGGAAGGCGTGGCCTTATCGGCAGAAGGCTGTGGAGGTCGCTAGAGCCCTGTCTTCCCATAAGTCCGCTCAGCTTCCTAATCTGATCCTCGCGGCTACCAATCTGCGGAAGCGGCATCAACTCGAAAGGGCCCTGCGTTACTTACAGGAGGCCGAAAGGGTAGCGGAAGAACTTCCGGCTAAACTAATCAAAGGAGGACACATCTATAACGAAATGGCGCGGGTCCTGCTCGAAATGGGTAACTACCGGCAGGCGCTTCGGCTGGCACAGATTTATGTAGCGGGTGCTAAATCGCTAAACCTGGCTAAGGACATAATGATTGGCCTGGAGACACTATACCTTGTGCAGGAAAAGGTAGGCCAGTACCAGAATGCGTTAACTACTTTCAAGGAATACCACACAATCAGGGATAGTTTACGAACGGTGGAAAAATCCGCGCAGGTCGCTAAAGTTCAGGCATTGTATGAAGTGGAAAAGAAAGAAAATACCATTCGGTCACTGAAAGAGCAAGCGCAGCTTGACTACCTGAAAGCTAAAGAGCAAGAACAAAATTTAGAGCTGGCGCATCGGCAACGAACCCTGTACGTGATCCTTACCAGCCTGTTAACCTGTTTGATCGGGGTGGTCGGGTATTTTCTGCGACGGCTCTTTAAAGCGCAGCAGCTACTGGCCCGGAAAAAGCAGGAAATCGAAACACAAGCCCAGCAGCTTCAGGAAACCAACCGGTTCAAAGATCACCTGTTTGCTATCGTGAGTCATGATTTGAGAAGTCCGGTTGCGAGCTTAAAAGCCAGTTTTACGCTTTTGAAAATCAGGAACTGCTACTCCACCGAATTGACCGGCCTGGAACAGGAGGTCAACGGTTTGTCCCAGACCCTGGATAATATCCTTTACTGGTCCCTGAACCAACAAAATGGTTTGCTGCTCCGTCAGCAGAGCCTGTCCCTGAAGGATCTGGTTGAGGATGTACTGGAGGGGTTTGCAGGTTTTATCCGCCAGAAACAGTTGATTGTTACGTTCGACGCTTTACCGATTGCCGTCTGGACGGACGAGAACATGACCATGCTCGTGCTGCGGAATATCCTGCACAATGCGATCAAGTTTACGGCCCCGGGGGGCGCCGTCCGTGTTTCTGTTACAACCGAGCCTCATCAGACGAGTCTGCGCATTGTTGATACGGGCGTCGGCATGGATTTAACGAACGCCGGCCAGCCAACAAAGCAGCACGGCACGGGAATTGGTCTGAACTTATCAAAAGGCCTGATGCAGCAGAATGGAGGACGTTTAACGCTGGAAAGCCAGCCGGGGCGGGGTACCTCCGTTACTCTTAGCTGGCCGACTATCGACACGGATTGATCAGCGAATGCGTCTCCGCCCTAAATCAAAAATTATCGGTTCGGAAGGGAGAGGCTGGTAAACCTTCTTTATTGTAAAGATTCGGATTAACGGGATTGTCCGCCCACGCATACCGCACGTACTGGGGAGCCGTCACTTCCTCGCTCCAGACCACCACTTTGCCGTTTTCAATTCGCGCCTTAGCCCAGACGAATTTTCGGTCGCTACCCGCAAGGGCAAACTCCCCAAGCTCTTCTCCGTCGTTAGTGACCAGACCGCTGCCTACGTTCGTAAAGCTGACGACGATCTTATTACCCTCAACCGTGGCCGACTGATACAGAGGCCCGGAAGAAACCAGACTTTCTTTATACGCGGCCTTACGGGCAGCCAGGGCCAGTCGTTCCCCAACGTCTCTTTTGTTATCGGGGTGAATATCATTCCACTCGCCCAGATCAATGGCCACCGCCATCGCCGTGTTAGGGACGGATAACGTTTTAAGTTGGGCCTCCCTGAGAATGGCCCAGTTGCTCTCGGAAGGCAGATAGTTGTAATCCATAAAGACGGGCAACTGCACGTACAGGAACGGCAGCGTTGCCTGTTTCCAGCGCTGTCGCCAGTCGCCAATCAAGGCAGGTAGTAGCTTCTCGTACTCCCGGGGCTGGCCCGCGTTACTTTCGCCCTGGTACCAGCAAAACCCTTTTACGGTATACTCAATGGCGGGAGCTACCATTGCGTTAAACAAAGCCGTGGGTTGATTTTGCGCATTAACGCCGACCGCACCGCCCCCCGTCGCTGGCCGGAAAGCCGTACCCACTTTATACTGCCAGTTTCCGCTTAGAGCGACGGTGTCGGCGCCCGCGAAAATACAGTAAGGTTTGTCGGGCACAAAGCCACCTTTTCCGGCGGTGTTCGTTACGCGCACCACAAATACGTTCCTGCCCGGCTTCAACACATCAGCCGGAACTCCGTACCGGCGCTGAGGGTATTGATACGTGGTCTTTCCCACCAGTCTGCCGTTGATGTATAGCTCATCCGCGTCGACAATTCGCCCCAGAAAGACTTTGGCCGCCCTGCCCGTCATGGCAGCCGGTATCTGAACTTCCCGGCGGTACCAGACCACGCCGTTCAGGTCTTTAATTCCCTGATCTTCCCAATACCCCGGAATGGTGATGGGGCGCCAGCCTTTCGGTGTGTAGGCAACATCGTACCATTTCGGCCCCTCCGCCAGTCCTAGATCGACCGGGGCCGGGCTGTTGGCAGCCGTACTCCGGGTTAGGCCATTGCTGTATGTCGTGTCCCTGTTTTTTTCAATGCGGGTTTTCTGGGCCGGAAAAGCCCGCAGCCCTTCTTCACTCGTCCAGGCTTCAATGGGTGTTCCGCCCACGCTGGCGTTGATAATACCAATGGGGACGTTGTATTGCTGGTAAAGCTTTTTGGCAAAAAAATACGCCACCGCCGAGAACGGTCGTACGTCTTCACCCACCGCAGCTTTCCATTGGCCCTGTGGGAAATCGTTTTGCGGTGACTGCAGGTTCGTACCGGTCGGCACCAGAAACTGGCGGATCCGTGGAAAATTGGCCTCCTGAATCTCTTTTGCGTACGTAACGTCGTGAATATTGAGCTGGTGAACCATGTTGCTTTGTCCGCTGCAAAACCACACATCGCCCAGCAAAATATCCCGAATGGTGAGTCGGGAATCACCGATAATTTCCATCGTAAATGGGCCGCCCGCGGGCAGGGGTGGCAACCGAAGCTGCCATTTTCCCCGGCTGTCGGTCCCGGTTTTATACGCCTTGTTCCTGAACCGCACCGTAATTTTTTCCCCAGGTTTTGCCCAGCCCCAAATAGTCAGCGGGGCCTCCCGCTGCAACACCATGCCATCGCTGATCAACTTCGGCAAACGAAGCTGGGCGTGCGCGGTCGCGCTTAAAGCCGTAAGCAACCAGAGGCAGACTAAACGTTTCATTTTGAATCGATTAAGGCTTGGGTGAACAAGAAGCCAACTAAATCTCACTTGTTTAATCCGACCACTTTGTACAGGGCGGGTTTGGGCTGATTGTTCCGGTCGAACAGCAAAGGGTAATTGGTTCTGTCCCGGATGGGCCAGTTATTTAACCAGCTTTGACCATCGTTGACACCCCAGAAAGTCACCCGGCTGATTTTGTCCCGGTGCTTGAGCAACAACTTAAAAAGCGCTTCGTAATCGGCGGCCAGCTGTTGCTGAACAGAATCTGGCAGTCCATCGGGATAAGGATTGGAGGCTGCATTGCTGACCATACGCTGACCCACATCCGCCCCCTGAACGTTTCGGGGTAATACTTCAATGTCCAATTCCGTAATCATGACCTTCAGGCCTAATGCCGCATACTGAACAATACTTTCCTCGATGTCTTTCAGGGGCACCTTCCCCAAATGCCAGTGGCCCTGAATACCTACGCCGTCGATCTGCACCCCGGCCGCCTGCACCTTTTTGAGCAGCGCCAGGCACCCGGCCCGCTTGGCAGGCTGTTCGTTGTTGTAATCATTGTAGTACAGCTCCGTGTTGGGCGATGCCGCCTGGGCCAGCCGAAACGCTTCTTTGATGTAATCCTCCCCCAGGTACTGCAGAAAAACGGTTTTTCGCAGGGTACCATCCTCGTTCAGCGCTTCATTGACCACATCCCACGAAAACACCTTTCCTTTGTAACGTCCGGCTACCGTTTTTATGTGGTCCGTGAAAAAGGTCCGAATGGAGTCGGGATTGTGAATACCTTGAATGAACGCGGGCAGTTGACTGTGCCAGATCAGCGTATGTCCGTTAATCTTCAGGCCGTATTTTTCGCCAAATTCCACCAGTTTGTCCGCCATGTCGAAACGGTAAGTGCCCCAGGCCGGATGGATGACCGCCGACTTCATGACATTTTCGGGCGTGACCCAGTTGAACTGGCCCACAATAAACGCCGTCATTTGGGGGTCTTTTTCTTCAATCTGCGCCGTGTTCAGCGCCGTTCCTATGCCAAAATCCTTTTTGAAACTTTCTTTTAGAGAAGGAATGGCCTGCGCCAAAAGACTTGGCTTCGGCACGAACAGGCTGATTAGCAGAAGTACGACTGTGTGTAAAGCTATTACGTATCTTTTCCGGCTCATGAATTTATAACGGATTCGTTCAAACTTGTTTAGTAGTTACTTCCTCTACGCGAAAACGCCTGCCAATCCGACGGGTCGGTTTAGAAACCGCCCCGACTTGAAGCGCTAATCAGCGAATAAGTACTGATCCACAAAAACGTATACCTTCCCGGGTAGGGTTGGCAAGGTCATAGAGGAAGTTTCCTTTAATGAAGGCGCGGTCAGTCGGGCACTGGGTGAAATAAGGGGCGATGGCGTAAGCTCAATCCGGCAAAAGGGATTGGCGTTTTGCCCTGATGCGGGCTTTAGCCCCGCTCCCCTGCTTCCATTCAACGCGTTGGGGACCCGCAGCCGCAGGTTGCCGCCGAGATTCGATTTAGCTCCGGCGCCGTAGATCATCCGGGCGGTTTCCTGACCGGTTGTCGACAACTCCTCCACCCTATTCAGGAATGGCTCGTGCAACTCGGCGAGGCCGTTTTTTCGGCCGGCCAGTAATTCATCTGGGCGTTGATGTTAATGGTGTATTTACTGTTCCAGGGCGGTTTCATCGGATGGCTCCAGATACCCTGCAGGTTGGCGGGCTGCCCCGCTACGCCGTCGTGACCGGGCTGCGAAGACGCGATTAGCAGATAACATCCGTATTGGTAATAAAGCGTGACTAGCGCCGGATCGCCGGTGTTCCGGAAGTTTTTCAGCCGTTCGTCGGTGAAAAGCCTGGCAGCACTCGTTGTACCCAAATCAAGTTTAACCCGGTTAGAGTAGCGTTGATAGGCCCTGATGTGCGAGGCCAAAATAGCCGCGTATGATTTCGGATAGGCTATGTCCGGAAACGCCCGTGCGCGTGCCTGCTCGTCTCCGCCGAGGTCTTTGTAGCGGTTGAAATTGGTAGCGATGGATACGTAGATCGTGGCGGTATTTGCTCCTTTTCCCGTTAGAGTACTATCGTTCGCCGAGTGCTGGCCGCCCTGCGTTTTGATTCGGGCAAACCTGTTGAATTTTACCATTCCCTTTACGCCTTCGTGGTCAGAGGTGGATCCGGCAAGAGTTAGCTCTCTCGGGGATGTTGTTGTAATGACCGCCCGCTGAGGGGTCGAAAAAGACGCGGTAAAGAATAAGCGCCCCGGCTTACTCGAAGTTAACTGCACAACGACCACCCGATCCGCAAAAGAGGCCAGTGCGTCCCGGGTGTAGGTTACGCCATCCACCGTATATGTCGTTTTGGCAACGGCCTGTTCCATACCCAGTTCCCGGTAATAATCCGTGTCCATCGCGTGCCCCTCGAAAGCGAGATGAAGACTACCCACGGGCTGACATAGCTGACCGTGCGACTTCCGGCTGATGATTGCTTTATTAGCCAGGCGCTCGGCGGCTTTCTGTTTGTTGGCAAAAATAAGCTGTCTAATCTGGGGCAATGCCGCTAAAGCATCCGGGTTGTCATTCCGGTTAGGGCTTCCGGACCATGCAGTATGCTCGTTCAGCTGGATTGTCCTCCTGGCTACGTTACCGTTGACCATCACGCCCAGTCGGCCGTTTCCAATGGGTAGGGCGTTCTCCCCAGTTTTTTCGGCGGGTTGGTTGTACCAGAGCTTTAGGGGTGGCTTGTTTCGCGAAAAGCCGACAACGGACAGACTTACCGGAAACAAACAGAAGAACGGTCGCATTGGCTGTATCAGTAAAATCCTAAAAGGCGGGGTCAGAACTTCTCCTTCTGCTGGCTGTTGGTTGCCAGACCGTCCGGATCCGTATCGATAAAGCGGATAAAATGACGTCTTTACTTTTCCCCAACCGGGTATTTGGCCCGGGGAAAAGTAAAGACGATCAAAACCGAACGCGGATCCGATTAAATGTACTGATTGATCAGACTTTCCAGCCACTCCTGTTTACCACTTCGTACCTGCGGCTCGCCGTTTTCTACCGTGTAGTTGCGGAGATCCTCCAGCGTCAGTTTGCCTTCCCGGAACGCTTTTCCCTGTCCTTCATCAAAGGATGCGTAACGGGCCGTGCGGAATTTAAGGTAATCTGAATCACGCAGAAGGGCATCGGCCACGATAAACGCCCGCGCAAAAGCATCCATCCCGCTGATGTGGGCAATGAAAAGGTCATCCAGATCCGTGGACGACCGACGAACTTTCGCGTCGAAGTTGATCCCGCCCGGTTTTATGCCCCCAGCCTGTTGAATTACCAGCGCGGCTTCAACTAATTCGTAGATATTGATGGGGAACTGGTCGGTATCCCATCCGTTCTGGTAGTCGCCCCGGTTGGCATCAATGCTACCCAGCATACCGGCATCAGCCGCCACCTGCAGTTCGTGGTCAAACGTGTGGCCGGCCAACGTGGCGTGGTTAACCTCAATATTCAACTGGAAATCCTTGTCCAGCCCAAACTGACGCAGGAAACCAATCACCGTAGCCGCATCGTAATCATACTGATGTTTGGTGGGTTCCATTGGTTTGGGTTCAATAAAGAACGTTCCCTGGAAGCCTTGTTTCCGGGCGTAATCGCGAGCGATGGTTAGGAACTGAGCCAGGTTCTCGATTTCCCGTTTCATATTGGTGTTTAGCAGCGACATGTACCCTTCCCGGCCACCCCAGAAAACGTAGTTTTCACCGCCCAGGGCAATCGTCGCATCGATGGCGTTTTTCACCTGCGTTCCGGCGTAGGCCAGAACCGAAAAGTCCGGGTTGGTGGCGGCCCCGTTCATGTAACGTGGATTGGAGAACACATTCGCCGTACCCCACAGGAGCTTTACGCCAGTTTCCTGCTGCTTCAGCTGCGCGTATTCAACAATCGACCGCAGCCGTTTTTCGTATTCCAGGGCCGTGGGTGCTTCATCAACCAGATCAACATCGTGGAAGCAGTAATAGGGAACGCCTAATTTGGTGATAAACTCAAAGGCCGCGTCCATGCGCATCCGGGCGCGTACGTTGGCATCCTCATGCTTATCCCAGGCAAAAACGCGCGTACCGGGACCAAACGGATCCCCGCCCGCTCCGGTGAAGGTATGCCAGTAACTGACGGCGAAGCGCAGTTGCTCACGCAACGTTTTACCGCCAACCACCAGGTCAGGGTTGTACCATTTGAAAGCCAGCGGATTTTTGGATTTGGATCCTTCGTAGGTAATGGCCTCAATACCGTCAAAGTATTTCTTTTCGCCCAGCGTGGTCGTTGTCATAATCGGTTCGTTATGGGTTAAGTAGTCTTGTTTTCTGAATCTATTGATGTAAGTGCTGATTAATCAACGCTTTATCGGTTTGGTCTCAGCTAAGCCATCGCTCCTAAGCAAACGAGTCAACGGCCCTTTTTTATAATGTCATATTGACACTTATAATTAAATGTAAAATTGACGCTTATTTTTTAAATGTCAATACGACAACTAAAAAATTATGGATAAATTTTTCTTATCCTCGAAAAGAATAGGACAATAGGAGGTTAGTGAACCAGCCGGATTTAAATTAATACGGAATAAAATTCAAAAACGAGTCGGCCACCTGATGGTACTTCTCCGTATCGATTTTGTAGTAGAAGGCTCCTTTTTTGGAAAATCCTTTTTGCTTTTCCGCCAACTTGATCAGCAGGTTGGTAGACAGAATCTTACGGCTAAAGTTGCGCCGGTCGAACTCCGTGTTGTAGATGGCGTCGTAAAGCTTTTTGAGCTGAGGAATCGTAAACTTTTCGTTGAGGAGTTCAAACCCGAGCGGATGCTGAGCGGCTTTGTAGCGAAGTCGTTTAATGGCCAGATCAACCATGTCGCCGTGGTCGAAAAGCAGGGGCGGTAAATCGTAGATGGAAAACCAGCGGGCCTGAAACGCTTCGGAGATTTTCGATTCATAATCCGCAATCTTGACCAGCGAAAAGTAAGCCACCGAAATCGTTCGGGTGATGGGATCGCGGTCCGGATTGCCAAACGCGTGCAACTGCTCCAGATACACATTGGTCAGTCCGGTTAGATCATACAAAATCCGGTTCGCAGCCTGTTCGAGACTTTCGCTGGGTTGCAACCACCCTCCCATCAGCGACCAGGTTTTTTCCTCTACCCCGCGCTTAACCAGTAACACTTTAAGGCTATCGCCGTCGAAGCCGAAAATAATGGAATCCAGCGCTACTAAGTAAGGATGTTGCTGTTTGTATTGATCTAACATAAACTCTACGGAACGTATCCTATTACCATTGGAAAAACGAATGTACTAATTAAGCTTTATGGTTGCTTCGGCCTGGCGCCAATGCACGTAAAATTGTGGGCCACCCACAATCCTGCTGCCCTTGTTGCCAGCAACGGACCAGCCCAAGCCAGCCGGGGCGGACTTACCGAAAGACGCCAAAGCGATGAGTAGTTATTGGCTGGGTACGGAACTAGGCGAAACCCTTAGTATAATTCTATTTAAAAAGGTTGGCCGCTGGTCACAGGCTTGGCTCTTGCCGCCAGACCTGCCGAAGCAGGTTCAACAACAGACGGGTATAAGTCCAGCCGATGCTTCGGGCCGCTAAAGCCGAGAGACTGTCCTGGTCGTCACGCCCTGGCCGACCGGCTCCCGTCATGTTGGGCTTCATGTTTAAATCGAACAGATAATAGATTCCCTGCTTATTCTGACGACAGTCAATCCGGATGGGCGCCTTAGCTCCTACGATGGCTGCCGCCCGCTCACAGTGCGGCATCAGTTGCTGAACCGCCGAGGTAGCAAGCTCTTCCTGGTCCAAAACCTGGCTGTTGGTGATGACTGCCACGGTTCCGTTGTACGGGGCAACGCCATTCTGGTGATTGAACCGCTTAACCGGAGGAAGACTCCAGTGCCTGTCAAAACGCTGCTCCAGACCGTCAATCTGGTAGATACCCGGGGGCATAATGGTCAGCGTTACTTCCTGACCGGACAAATACGCTTCGACCATGATGCTATCCCCGTAATCAAGACTGGTTAGCATTTCGGTCAATACCTCCGCCAGTTGCGGTTCTGACGCCACCAGAGTTACCCCGGCACTCCCACGTCCCCGAATGGGTTTGGCAACAACGGGGAATGAAAACCCCCTTTTTACTACCTCCTGCCACGCTGCCTGCTGGACCGTGTTAATGATAATTGCTTGAGGAATGGGCAACCCCCGGCTTTCTAATAATTGATTTGTTTCCCATTTATCATCGTATTTTTCCACGTTGGCCGGATGCTGACCGACTACCCACCCGCCCCGCGCCAGATAGGTTTCAATGGGGTGATTACGGAACAAAATCGTATTCAGCCAAAGCACCCCGGCCCCTAATGCAACGGCATGGTCAATACCTTCCTGCGTATCAGGGAAAACCCAGTCTAACGGCTCGCTGGGGTTGGGTTCAGCCACTGGGGTAACGACCGGAACGCCTGCCTGCCGTAACGCAAAGGCAATATCAGCGCCACTATCGGAGTAGCCACCCGGTTTCATGGGTTTAACAATCCCGTTAATGACCGGGGGAGTTTGCGCCTGATACAGGACCGCCACCGGGGCGTTAGGTGAAGATGACGCTAGGTTGAGCATGGGCAAAGAAGTTCGCCCGAATGTAAGACATATCGAAGCGACTGCAAAAAGGCCGTTGCTGACCAGGCAGCGGGGGAGTTCTGAATTATTCAATCCTAACCACCGGGTCATTAGCCCCTAAATACCGCGCTTAATAGCAATCCATCCGTATCTGGCCGTGCGACTGGTAAACGCTGACGCTTTGGCCTAGCCTAGTCTGGCAGATGCTTTCGAGCAACAGGAGAACATCTTTCTGCATCGACAGCGAACCGCAGATCATCAATATGCCCTGCGAAGCCAGTGCATTGACGATATAATCAGGATCCTGGCGGATCAGGTCGCAGACGTACTGCTTTGTTCCCTCGCGCGAAAGAGCGACGTGGAGGTGAGTCAGTTTCCGGGCAGCCTGATTTTCCTCCAGAAATTGGCGATAGACATCGAACGATGCCTTTTCCCGAAAGCCGCAGTACAGATGACAGGGGATTTGCTGATCATTCTGGCTAATCATGCCCAGAAAAGGCGCAATACCGGTTCCGTTCGAAATCATGACCACAACCGGCGCCTGTTGGGGGAAATGAAAATGCGCATTATCCACGATGCGCGCCGACAGCCTATCACCGGCCTTCAACCGGTGCAGAAAGCCGGAACCCAGTCCGCCGGGATGCAGCCGGACGCTTAGCTGAAGTTCGTTGTTTACCAGGCCAATGGAGTACAGTCGCTCGCGGTGGTCATTGCCCGGATAGATGGCCAGCAAATCACCAGAGGTAACGCGTCCCGTCGGCTGTAACCGGATTAGAAACGTGCCGTCGGGCTGTGCGGTCCCGGTATTGGCCGTCACGGTTAAGGTTTCAAGAGCAGCCGCTGGGGCCTTTAGCAGGTCGGATGAAATCGTAATTGGGAGGTTCGCCTGCTGCGACCACGCTTCGGCCCATAAGCCAAAATCCGCCGGCGACCTGTCGTTAACGGTATGGATATCCACGAGCGGACGGGCCCATTTTTGCCGGGAAAGCAGTTGATTCACGTCAAAGGCAAACTTACAGAAGTCCGGATAGGCGTGTGAGCCAAACCCAAGAACGGAATAGTGAACGGGCTGGGGCTGAGGGTACTTTTCAACCAATGCCGCAAACTTCCGGGCGTTGGTTGGCGCATCGCCGAGGCCGTAGGTGGACGTTAAGGCAATGAGGTATTCGGCTTTCGGAAAAACGGCGTAGTTGTTCAGTTCCGTAATGAACGCTTTTTCCCCGTGTTTACTTAACTGCTGGTGGATGGCCTGCCCAAACCGAAAGGTGCTGCCGTTTTCGGACCCGACCAGGATAACGAACCGGCTCTCGTCGGCGGAATGGCTGTTCTTCACCCGGTTGCCCCTCCGCCTGAGCGTAATGGCGAATCCGGAGTAGATGAAAAATAGAATGTTTCCGGCGGCCACGGCCAGGATAAGGGCCCACACGGCGCTTGCCCGGCCGGTGTGCAGATTAAGGCTCAGGTTGGTCAGCAGTTGGGCGGTTGGGTACCGCACTTCGCTGAGCAGGTCACCGGTAATTTGGTTCACCGCGATTTCCCGGTCCTTCAGTTTTAGCGTGTAGTAGTCTTCGGGATCGTCCGAGAACGGAAATTCGATGGTTTCGACTTCGGAGAGCCGGGTGCCTTTGAAAACAGCAAAGTCGGCGGGCTTTCGCTCCGGCCCGGATTGGATGGCGTCAAAATCAACCGCTGTAGATACCTTTTCGGCGGTAATCAGCCCAAAGCGGGCCAACGAAAGGTACGTACCGGTGAGGGCAATAACGAGGATCGGAAGCAGCGACAAACGCCCCAAAACAACGTGGTAGTACTGGGCAAAGCTATCCCTGACGATGCGGGTAAAAAATCGTTTCAACCCCCGCTGACGCTGAATGATCAGTAGTGTTCCGGAAAGGGTAATCAGCAGCAGCAGGAAAGCGGTCAGGCCAATAAAAAACCGACCGGTTTCGTGCAGAAAAAGCGAACGGTGCAGCGTGGTGACCCATTGGAAGAACTCACTTTTTTTTCCGGGCACACCAAGAACCTTACCCGTCCGCGGGTCGACAAAGGCCAGCAGTTTTTTTCCCCCGTTATCGCTCCCCTTAATCAGAACGGACCCGTTGGCATCCACCGTTAATTCACTGATTCCGGGATAGGTGTTTCGGAGAACGGGAAGCGTCTGGGCCAGGGTAATCTCACTGAAGTCATCAGCGCGGAACGAACGGGCCTTTTCCAGAAGGGGCTCAAAGGCGAGAACGATCCCCGTTACGGCCGCCAGGGTAAGCAAAAGAAAAGAAGATACAGCCAGGGCTAAATGGCTGTATCTCCACACGGAAATCGTCATAAATGGGCCGCTGTTAATTAGGGCTGTTGGGGCTAAAACGGACGTAGCGAATATAACCCGTGCCTTCGTTTTTGGCGGAGAGCGCTTCGGTGGTCAGCGGGATTTCCAGGTCCTTGACGTAGTACGGTTTGTCTTCCACCGCACTCTCAAACCGCAGTTTATAGTCCTTGTTGATCTTCGCGTTATCAATTTCCAGAACCGTAACGCTCCGGTCGCCACCGGCCACCGATGCCCCGGTTATGGCGCTGATGTTGGTTGGCTTTTTGGCAAACGCCTTGTGCCACTCCTTCACGTCCGGGTACCATTTTTTGTTCGATCCGAGCACGTACAAGGTTTTCTCGTAGGCGCCTTTCCCATTGATCAGGGACACAACAATGTAGGCGCCCTCGCCCATGTAGTTGGTCATCTGGATCATGCATTTGTACTGGCTGATACCGGCCTGCTGCGCAACCGAAACGGACGGTCTGGCCAAGGTAACCGCCAGAACCAGTAAACTTATCTTATACCAATAAGCCATAACTTATTTCAGAAAATTAACGGATACCTGACTCTTCGTCAACGATTCGTTCTCGCTGGCCAGGTCAAAGGCAGTTTCTTTAAAATTGGTTGGTATTTCCTTTTGAGCGCCGATTGACAGCAGGTATTTCAGCATGGCGTCGTCCTTGGCGATCATGGCGGCTTTGTGCAGGGCGGTCAGTCCTTCGTTGTTCCGGGCGTTTACGTCAACGCCGAGCGGCTGCAGGCGTTTCAGCAGGGACAGATCGTTTTTAGCCACGGCCAGGTGATACAGGGTATTGCCGTTTTTCTGCGGGGTTGTCACGTTCAACCCTTTGTCCTGCAACAATTTCATTTTTGCATCAAAGTCGCCCGGTTTAGGCCCGTTGAAGCCAGGTCCGCCGGCCGGCCCTCCCGGTCTGCCTTCTCCGCTGACGTACGATTGCACCAGGTAAGCGGCCAGGTTATCGCCGGCTTTGTCTGTTCCGTTCACGTTGGCACCTTTATCCAGCAGATAGCCTACGACCTCGGGCGAGTTTCCCCGCACCGCCATAGCCAGCGCCGTTACGCCTTTTTGATTGCCCTTATTGATGTCTTTTACCTTCGGCTGCAGCATCTCCAGCACGGCAACATCGCGGTTACTGGCGGCTGCGTTCATGAACACCGTATTGCCTTCATCATCAGCCTGGTTAACATCAACACCTTTGTTGAGGAAGTACTGGATGATCTCGTTTTGTTTGGGTCTGCGCACAATGGCGTGCAGAACGTTTTCGCCGGCCTTGTTGGTGGCGGTCGGCTTCAGGTTCAGACTTTCCAGGTATTGATACACATCGAGCGTATTGGCTCCCCGGCGCGATCCCTGACTGGCCATGATCATCGCGTTGTCATTGGCGGGTACGCCTTTTTGCAACAGCGCTTTCAGCACGGCGATATTACCACCCCGGGCCGCATAGCTAAACGCGTTATTACCGGCGGCATCCGTACTTTTCAGATCCAGCCCTTTCG
>Ga0325400_1003705_pt1 | contig 13926 bp, 4 predicted proteins | sample PopdelMetagenome_2_FD_205662 | JGI IMG/M metagenome (GOLD analysis project Ga0325400, IMG submission 205662) | Populus deltoides microbial communities from Bellville, Georgia, United States - Xylem-PdKOR-R1 | ecosystem: Host-associated > Plants > Phyllosphere > Stem > Wood/Secondary xylem... | reverse complement strand
TATGTTTGAGCTAAAACAAAATTTTATACCTCTGCTAATGTCTTGATTTTGCATACTGAATTGAAGAACTTGTTTGATTATAAACTAAGAGGATGGATGTGTAATTATAACATGATAACATAAACATACTTGTGATAAAAATGATAAATTGCATGAGTAAACTAAAAGGAAATGAACTACAACGTTTAGCCAAGAGAAAGATGTGTAATTATAACATGATAACACAAACATACTTGTGATAGAAATGATAAATTGCATAAGTAAACTAAAAGGAAATGAACTACAACGTTCAACCAAGAGAAAGAATAATAAAGGAAACTTTTGTATGATAAATATCCCTAGAGAAACAAAATATATGGTGGAAATGTAACTCATATGTAATGTGAAATTGTTATTAATTAGTGTTTGATGAATTGGAATGATACAATTGAGAATGATGGAATGAACAATTGATGTCAATGTTATGTTTTGGCTATGGAATCTTGGTTAAGAAAACCCTTGAAAATATACATGTTAGAACTTGATTGTGTATTGCTTGACAACATTGTAATGAACTTCATGAGATTATAGAAAAATATATGATTCTTGTTCTTGTTCATGCTAGGTAATGCTTAGTAAGCTAGAATGCCTAGAACACCTTATATCATGCTATAATGAATGAGAATTGATGATATCACTTGAAGAACTCAAAATATGTTTAATAGGGAAGTGACAAAGGCTTCGACCATCTTAGAAAGTAGTGGTGATTAATAGGTTCTTTTTAACAATGTTGATGAATGCATGATATTGTCATGGAATAAGAACATTACATGTTGCTTGTACTTCATAAAATTTAGAAGTGAATTTAGTTGTTGTCTATGTTCAAACTAGGTTGAAGTACAATATTTACAAGGAAAACTTGGTATTGACCATATACGTAAACTTAGGGAAAAGAAGTGTCAAAAATGACTTAGTTTTCGTTGATGATTTTCAGTGTAAAAAATGACTTAGTTTCGTTGATAATTTTCATTATCAGATAGACTTAGTTTTCGTTCAAGACCTTTAGTGTCAAGACAATAATTTTTTTCTGGATAACCTTTATTAAAACTAAGGGCAAATGTCTTGTTGTAATATTGTCACTACGCAATTATATGAATATGGGAGATGTTAGAATGAATACATGAGTGTTCTGGAATATATAGAAATGGCCTTTAAAATTATTTCAATGCAAATGTATTGAGTAATGATCACTTGTTGTATCAGGAGGTGCGATCGGGATCGGATTTTCGACCGGACGAGGACACACTACGGGAGGAGCATGTAGGTGGTTTTCACCTTTAACTGTTTTCTATTAAATCTCTGTAATAATTATACATAATGTTGTCACTCAATTTTGATTGCTTAAAGTTACTCATGGAGCAAAATGATTGAATGACGTGATTAGCTTCGGCTAATGGTATCCATAATGGATAACGAAGATTGAATGATGTGGTTAGCTTCAGCTAATGGTAACCATAATGGACAACCGAGATTGAATGATGTGATTGGCTTCAACTAATGGTATCCATAATGGATAATCAGGATTGAATGATGTGATTAGCTTTGGCTAATAGTATCCATATCGGATAATCAGGATTGAATGATATGATTAACTTCGGCTAATGGTATCCATATCAGATTGGATGGTGTGACTAAATTTAGGTTTATGGTATCTTTAGTCGATAACTCGAAGGAAACCGTAAAGCTAGTCGCGGTCGTTAAGATCCAAGTTAGTTGACTAGGATGATTGAATAAAATTAACATTAGTTGACAATGATAATGATATCTACTTTTGTATATAGTCAAAGATATGTTACATAAAAATAATGACGTATCAATTATACTTACGATTAAATCATATGAATCACAAATTAGATGGATATGGTTCAAAGGGTATAATCATTCGTGGAAAGATACTCAACGTACCAAGGGCTTCTAAATCGTAATGCATGATAATAAGGGGTATGTTTATTGTCCAAAAAATAATGCAATGTAAGGTTATACGATGATGTGAAATGAAACCTTGAAAATAGAATTAATAGGAATACAATGACAAGAACCTATCTATGTAAGTTGGTAATGTAATTTCAAACTCATATTTTTGTTGCTCAATTATATTATGAGAGATTGTCTTTGTGCTTACATTGAACTTAATTTGTAACATAGACGTCTCATAGCTATGGTGCATAGAAACTCCATCCTACGTGTTTGGGATAAATAATGTAATAGCATGAAGTCATTATGCATTTTGTACAACTATGTAATGGCTATGAACTGCTAATCAACACTTTTGTATAAACTTATGATAGCAACGTTCAGAAATCATTAATATGGATTTTGTATGTATAAACACATCATGCTATAAATGCAATGACTATGTATCTTCTTCCATGATGCTATTGGGTATTATATATGTGACGTGCTACATCACCTAATGATGTCTACTTGTTGAATTTATAAATATAATTATGCAATGCATCAATGGGATATTACAATACATAAAAAACAATATCACCCCATTTTCGACTCATTATAAATAAACATCATGTCATGAATTGGAGAATATTGTGAGGCTTTACACGAAGTATCATTAGCCTTCAACCATTTCTTGTCATTGGAAATAACTCTAATGACCAGAAAATTGAGGTCTATGTTTTTTTACCCTAAAAATCCCGATTTCAATTCCTTTATAATCAAACAACATGAAGAAAAAAACATTTGATGGACCTTTAAAACCTCATTTTCAACTATAAAATACATTTTAATCATTTAAAAATTCAAAATCAAATCAAATTAAAAAAAAAACTTAATATACTTTTCCCAATATCATCAAAGTTTGAAACCACCTCAATTGAGTTTCTCTCTAAAAAATGAATCTATAGACACAAAAATCAAAGTTATTGGTGGTTGGAATCTGATCATCTAAAAGCTTTCTCTCTCCTTGACTTTTTCAATGACATATGTTGTCATCTCCCAACTTTTAGGGATGATGCTTGACAAAAGTAAAGTTTGGAACCAAAATATAATAAGTTAAAATAACATGGACTAATTTGTGAGAAAATTTAAACTTAAGGGATTAAATTATATTTTTGAATGTTTTTCCCATGAAAAAAAAGAGGGGGGGCGGCGACATTGTTTCTCTCTATATCAATTTTGGTCCTTCATTTGTCCATTTTTTTAATAGTAAACTAAAAATGTATTTCATAAAATTAATCATGTAACACCCTTATCTTAGGATAATCCTTGCATTGATTCCTTTTCATTAATCTCAAAGAGAATGAGGTAATTTATTATTATTATTATGAAAGTTTACTGTCAACGTTAACAGTCGACCAATCTAATTTACTCTAATCATTCGGTCGACCGGTTCTCCTATATTCCTCAATCTCCTCATATCAGTTGATCAAATGGTTGACCGATTTGATCAATCATTTGAGACAGTAGTGAATTTAATTATTCAATTTGTCAAATAATCAACCAATTTGAACAAGATCATACTTTTTATTATTTCTATTTTTATTCATTTCATAACCCTAGGTGCAACATTTACTTCTAATGCTTTAATGATCTTTTATATCTCAATTTGCATTATAGTCCAATCTCAGATATCAAATCAACTCTTAGGCTTACAAATAGTTTAAATACTCATAAAAAATAACCTTAATAGATTTACCATTGTGGACTAAATTGACCCACTTACAAAATTGACCCAAAACCTATACTAATAAGCACAAAACACTTTTCCAAATAAGCTTCGGATCTTAGCTAAAAACCAAGTATTAATTAAGCTCAAACATGAAGAAAATAATAATAAAAAACAAATTTATCACACAAAATAACCTAAGATAGATAAATTTCCTAGAATAAATAATGTCTTGAATGATATTTTCAACCTAGAAACATTAGGGTCTTTGTTGCCACCTTTAGATATCCAAAATAAGTTGGAAATTTAATTGTTGAAGTTTCCTCCCGTTTAATTTCCTTGTTTATATATTATAATTAATTGTAACTTTAAAAAATCCTCTCAAAACATGAAAATCCTTGTTACCTTCCTTTAACCACCCTTGCAGGATTAGGAGACTCCCCAACATAAGCTAACCAGTTTGTCATTGAATACCACCAACCCTTCTTTTCTTATGTAGCTAGGATGAATAAGGTATTATTATAAGAAAATGATTTTGAAACATTAATGAATCTTTGCCATAGTCGGAAATTATATTGCAACCCATTGAAAATCCTTGTAGAACTAGGAAATTCACAAAACAAGCTTTCATATCCTTGTAGGAAAATGATCATTGATAAATAGGAAGTCCACTAGTTAAAAGAATGTAAATAACAAAATTCATATAACCTGTTTTGATTTATATAGTAAGGCCTTTCCAAACTCCAATTGACCTGAAAGTTTACCCCAATATGTGGAATGCAATAGTTTGATTTAGAGTTATGCTCAATAGTGTAAAACTAGATAATAAGAATTTTTATTCCAAAACCCGAATCTGACCTTGCTTATATCGTATCATGTATATACAAAGGAATAAGTAGCACTAGTTTCAATTAGAGCATATACAAATTGTGAGTTCAATAGTAGTGTACCTGTCACTACATCAAAAACAACTTTGACCTTCTTTTAAGTCACATGAAAAACTCTTTTATGAGTCCTCTTGCCCTATCCTCTAGGCCTTCCTCTATTTACACTAGCCCAAACTAAGTTGATCTACTCGACCTATTCATAGTCACTGAATGTTGTTGATTGTGAGTCAGTTGTCTTTGTCCCTGACTCTGCTCATTATTCGTGTATAGGCATTCCTTTCTATGATGCCTAGTCTCCCCGTAATGGTAGCATGTGGAATGCAAATTCGGACACTTCCTCCAACGATGTCCCTCTTGCCTACAGATATAACATAGTATAAGGGAAGTTGAATAATCTCTTAGGTGGTTTTGCTCGTACTTGACATATTCGGGGTAAGTAATGGTCCTCTGACCCTATTCAGTAGACCCTGTTATTGATCCTGCCCTAAGATGTGCTTGCCCTCCTATGAACCCTCCCTTAGAGCCCTAAGGAGATTCACGTAATGTGTTTCATGATCCCTAATTCCCACCTCTTTTCTTGAGCTAATTAAATTGTCCTTCCTTTTCCTTTCTTCGGGAGGGGAGGTCTCATTGAAGAAATCATAGGTTCTTTCTTTTTCCCCAATTCTTTCTATCCCCTATTAATCATAGTTTAAAGAGATAAGATAGATTCAACCAAATATCAGACCATCTAAAAGGGCAAAGCAATCAATTCTATCTATAATTTCTGTTGGAGATCATTCCTAAATCTCTTAATTTTATGATGCTTGGTGGGTAAATAAACAAAAGCAAACAAGAAAAGGTCTTGAAATCTGTGGCTAGGAACTCTTGTTCTTTATTCTTTTGATGATATCTCGAGTAGTGATTGTTCTCAAATTCTCTATCAAACTCCACCAGGTTAAAACTTCAAACGTCATTCTTTCTTTCACTATCTCTCACCATGTCAAGGCATTGTTAGATAAGAATTGAGAGGCATGACCACCCACAGGTCATCGGGAACTACTATCTACTTCATCATATTCTTGATTTTCTTTAATCAATGCACATCTATCTTGGCATTATGTTCTCCTCAATAGGGCTCACAATACATCTCTTTTAGATTTTTAGCCTATCGTACCAAGGTAACTACCCCTTCCTTAGAGTTAGTATTGGATGCTCATGTTAGTGTATATACCCTGTAGCCAATTAGTTAGTTACACATATCATTGACTTTGTTCATGTATATATATTTAATTTATTAAAAAAGGCTTATTTATCTTTAATATTCATCAAATATTTATTTAATGAATCTAATATTTGATTAATGAGTCTAAAGTAAAGATAAAGTTCTAGGGATAAAAATGCTTTACAAAGAAAATTATAAAGTTGTTATAATTATGAAATTCTTATTATATCATAGCATTGTTTCTAAATGTCCAAGGTTAATGCTCTATTAAGATTAGATGTTAGTTAGAGTTGTTGAGACTATGACATATTATGTTCTTTCCTTCATGAAAGGAAGCTATTGTTCTTATAAATTGAGATATGAAAAATACCTAGAACTAATATGTAGGTGTTTATTAGATGACATGTACATTGAACTTACCCTTATTAGAATTTCATATAGAGAGATCATATGTGTCTATGGAAAGACTCACTTTATAATTGTGTAAGTGATCTTAAGACTTAAGATCACTAAGTTATTTTATATAGGGAGTGTTATGTTTTGATCTTGCTACATGTAGTCCTAATCAAGGGTAACAAATAGACAAATTTTAGGTATAACATGAATTATATTAAAGGTATTTAAGTAATTAAGAGAGGATTCATCACCCTAGGTGAATTAGGGAAAATATTTCATCTGTTTTCAAATAGTATTGATTGTAAATCATTGCAAAAGGTAAAATTACATTTGAAAAGAGTTTTAAATCTTATTCAAATAATAAATGACAATGGTGTTGAAAACAAACACGATTTGATAGAACAAACACATTTCATGCTATAATGTCCAAATCATAATATTGTTGATGAAGGGATAATAATTACACTAATAAACTGGTCACTAAAAGGTTAAGTCAAATCACTTATGACTTTCCTAATATTTGGGGGATCATGACATGTTGTTAGACATTATACTTAATCTTCAAATATAAATCAATCAATTGTTGAATTAATAATAAATTAATTTGTTTAATTTATTTAATCCTATTTTATTTAGAATTGTGATTTATATTTGGGCCAACTTATTAGGAAACCTAATGGGTCACACATATAACCATTGGTCAGAAATTAAAATGGGATGATTAATCAAGTGTGACTTGATTATAAATAAATTTTAGAAATTGAGGACTAGAATGTAATTAATACATGAGATTACAATTCTAGACCTAGAAACAATCAAGTAAGGATTTGATTGAATAAATTTCTAAAATTAGCCTAAAATAATATATGTGATATTATTGAAGGAGCAAATTGATATTTTGTTATTTATAAGGTTTTTTAAGTTTTTTCTATAAAGAGAGTGATATGCCTTTTATTTTTTATGATGAAAAAAGTGAATAGAGTACAATACGTAAACTTGTAAAATACAAAAGAAAAAAGTTAACACTATAAGGTACAACAATCCATCTCTTCTAAAATATTTTAGGAGATTTCTCATGGTGGTTCATGTGAATTACAGTTCGAGATTAGATAATTGGATGACTTGTGGTTTACGACAACCTAGCTTTGAAGCAAATATTCAAAGCCGAAAAGAAAATCTAATCGTTAGATAATCTTTGTATAAACCTTAAACAACCTTAGATTTGTCTAAAAACATCCTAGGGACTCCCAAGAAAATTTTAAATTTATCATTTCTGATGTCTTTATGTGTTTCGAGAAACCCAACAGCTCCACCCAACCTTACGACTATAACTCTAACTATCTATTCCAAGTATGTGGAGTTTTTTCAAGTGGTGCTGGCGTAATTGTTTGCGTTATAGGTAAGGGGGCTAGCTACCCTACCTCTAATCTCAGATCCCTCTGGTCATACTTCTTTGGCCCTTTATGAAGAATCCATATATTGGTATCCCACCAACCCTCCTCTTCCTAACTGTATGGAAGCGATCGACAAATACAAAGCTTTATTAACCAGATGATCCTCTTTAAGAGCCTTATTCCTATCCATAATTTGAATCCTTTTTATGTTTAGAGAAGGGCATGTTCTCCTACCTTGTCTTGGACAGACCATCCTGAAATCAAATTAATACTCATCAAACATCAAATCATGATTCCAAGTCTATTGAATCAGACCAAAGCTTTGATACCAACTGTAACATCCCTATATTAAGATAATCTAAAAAAGAACAAGGCAATTTTTTTATTATGACATTTTATTGTCAGTGTTAACGGTCGACTGGTTCTCTTATATTCCTCAATCTTCTTATACTAGTTGATCAAACAGTCGACTGGTTTGCTCGACTGTTTAAGACAATAGTGAATTTAATTTTTCACTTTGTTAAATGGTTGTCCAAATCAATTTGTAAATTCAAATAGTCGACTGTTTGAACATAATCATACTTTTTGTTATTTCTATTTTTATTCATTTCATAACCCTAGGTGCTACATTTACTTCTCATGCATTGGTGATCTTTTATATCTCAATTTACATTATAGTCCAATCTCAAACATTAAATCAACTTATTTGGAACTTTCATCTCATCAATAATCTCATGAAATTCACCACATCATTTTAACATAATCAATTTAGCATACTAATAAAACAATAAAAGAATTTAAATAAATAATAAGGAAAGAACATAAAACAAAGGATAATCACTACTTTGATTTCAAGTTCTTTTCTAGCAAAGACATTAAAGCTCATAAGCTCTAGTTTACATACCAAAAAGAATTACTTAAAGTGTTACATTACATTATCCATAATTACAATATTACATGCATACCTTTCCTATTAACTAGAACAAGAAAGCAATAATAAAAGTTCATTCATGATGATCATGAAAAAGAACTTGGTATAAGAATTGGCATTACAAAGTGTTAATCTTTACTATAATTTTATTCAATCTTAAATAATTGTTTTTTTTTAAGAATTCATTTCCTTTACTAATACATTCCTTTTCGACCTAATATTTCAACAACAAATTAAATAACTTTTTGCACTAATTTCTCCTTCTTCTATTGATCCATTGTACACAAATGGTTTTATAAATTGATTATTTTATGTCATAGTCAATTTGTTCAGTCATTCATTTTAAGACAAAATGATCTTGTAACCCTTGTTTGGTTACCCATAATTACAACAATCCTCATAACTATCATTTATTCTGGCATTTTCATTTGAAAGCCAATAATTTCCAGTAATTCTAATTGGATACTAATCAATTTGACATCTTACTCGAATGCCAATTATTCCAATTTTCCCATTTGGAAGCCATTAATTCTGGTAATCCTAATCGGATACCAATCAATTCAGCATCTTACTAAAATGCCAATTATTCTAGCATTCCCATTTGAAAGTCGTTAATTCTGGTAATCCTAATTGGATACTAAACAATGCAACATCTTACTCTAATGCCAATTATTCTAGCATTCCTAGTTGGAAGCCAACAATTTCGGTAATCCCATTTGGATATTAATTGATCTTGCATCTTACTCGAATACTAATTATTCTGCTTTTCATCATAATTTCTTTCATTAACATACAATTGTTAATCATTACAAACTCTATAAAATCATTGATATCAAGAAAAAAAAACAATCACTATTGACTTTTAAAATAATAATTAATAACTATTGAGATGTTAAGTGCCTACTCAAAGTCTACTATCGTCTAACAGTCCCCACTGGTTTTGCACCTTCTACAACTTCCCCTACATCATCAAAAGAATCATTTCAAAACTAGGATCCTCAATACAAAGGTCTTATTTTCACTTTCCACTCAATTTTCATTATACATCAAAGAAATTCCATAATTTTCCATATTTTTATAAGATACTTTAATCCTTTCACCTTTTAAATAGCATAACAATTATTTTTAGGTAACCCTAAAATTCCATTTATTCTCATCAATTCATTATAACCATATATTCCTCTTTCTTTTTATCTATCCCAAGGCCAATATCTTAGGTTTAATTGGTCTTAATATAAAGTTTTCAATTTCTTTTTTTTTTTGTTCTCAATTCCTTCAAGATTAATGTGTTACCAACTCATTTGCATTTAACCAATATAGTTCCACATGGTTTACTTAACAATTATACCAAACAATTTCAATTCCTCCTTCCATCTTCTAGGTTGAAACCTTTATTAAGATGAGAGGCAAGTTTTTGTTCTTCAATGCATTCAATTAACAACATACTCAAATTTTTTTCATGCCTACTTCATTCAACCATTCTTCCATTCAAACCCAATTTTCACAACATTTTCATAAGCAAAATACATGAATTTTCTTATTCATTAATAATTCAAAATCATAGCTAATCAAGGTTCCCTACTTCTTAAACACAATAAATTAAGAAGACAGAAACAAGAAAAATAAGTTTTCTGCTCACTTATTTCCCTTCTCTTCTTCAAAACCAGCCTTTTTTAACCAAATAACCCTTGATTTTCTTCAATTTCATTGCTTAATCCCTTCCTAATCCCTTTTTAATCCTTTTATTTATCTCTTTTTGGTGTTCTTTAGCAAGGATTTCTTATGAATTTGCTTAAATTCTTCTCTCATCCTACAAATGGTCAACCAACATGGCTTCTTTAGGAAGCCATGTTTTTATTTATATTCCTCTTATACTCAATTACAATTCTACCCTTGTTTTTTTGTTCGACTATTTATTTATTTTTTATCGAGTATCTCATTTCAGTTTATTTCTAAGGCTTACCATACTTTAAGATTTAAATTCATAAATCTTCATCTCTAGTAATTTAGTATTCATATGTTATTATTTATTTATTTTGATTGTCAAGTTAAATTTTTAGCATTTTACTAATATCATAATGTTTTAATCGGGGTTTTACAAATTGTCAATTTAATATGGAAAGCCTAAACAACATAAAGGTAATAGAGAATTAAAAAAAGTTCTAAGTGCATAAAATGACAAATAACATAAATTTAAAGGATTAAATTGAAAAGATAAAAAAACTTGGTGATAAAAATGTAAAAAAGGTAAAAACTTCAAAGATTAAAGATGAAAAAATAGCTATAAATTGTTACGTGAACAACGAATTGTGAGAGAAGCTACAAGTTATCAATATAAATGGTTAGATGTTTTAGTTTATTTGTTTATTGTTGTTGTTGCTACTGCTAAAACTAAAAAGCATAGTTATAAATCTTGTTCCTCTCAGTGGATCAACCTTGTAACCAACTAAAGTGAGACCTAGTGTAGGCTAGGATTCATGTCGAACTAAGTTAGGAGTTGACTCAATCAACTTGGGTAACCCGCGACCTGGTCAAAACTTAAGTGAGACCCAATTTAACTTCTGTTTTTGTCTACAAATTAAAAAATATTAAATTTGAAATGGAAACTGCTTTGAAAAATGTTGTGATCAAGCTTAAAAAAAGGTGAAAATTAAATAAAATAATTATGAAATTTGAAATATGAAAATCCAATATGTTCTTAAAGAGCACAAGGCTTTATAGGCTCTAAATGTTTTTATTCAATAGTTAAAAAGTGGTATCATAGTCCTAACATAAAAGGGACCATGAGGCTTGTGACCCTAGAAAAAAAAAGAATCATATCACTCATATTATGTTGCTAAGTAGAACAGATAACAATATCATATGGGAGTTCTTAAGGTACGACAATGTAAAGGACATGTGGATGAGATGAAAAGGAAGTTTTGAGGTACATATTTGACCAAACTTAGATGATTCACTATTAAATTTGACACTTGTAAAAGGAAACCCATACATATCATGAAAAAACATTTGAGGACAATGTCAAACATGGCTAATGAGCTAAACGATACAAGTCATACCTTAATAGATGAACTAGTCCAATAATTCACTATTTACCTTAAAATTATGAGCATGTGTGTAAACACAAAAAAAAAGAGAGAAGTAAAGCCGAAGTGACTCCACCATCGCTGTCGATTTCTAAATCACAACGACACAGTTTTTAGCTGCTAATTTCTGAATCGGTAGTGGCCTAGTTGGTTGTCGATTTCTGAATCGGCAGTGGCAAAGTTTTTGGCTGCCGATTTCTGAATTGGCAACGATGCAGTTTTGCGGCCGATTTCTGAATTGGCAACGGCAAAGTTTTTGGTTGTCAATTTCTAAATCAGCAGCAACATAATTTTTGGCTATCGATTTCTAATTCGGTAGCGGCACAGTTGGCTGTTAATTTCTGAATTGACAACGACACCAAAAATTAGAGTTGGACCGGCCTATCCTAGAGGAGGATGGGAAAAGAAACCAGCCCAAGATAACCCAAAAGGGGGATAATGACAGCCTTGGTCCAGCGCCCAAACACCCCAACACACTTTGGGGGATATAAATTCAAAGACAGAGAAAGGGTGACTCTTCATTCTTCCCAAAATGAACTACATGCTCTTGTTATTTCCCCCTTCCCAAAAAGAGCTCAACAACTCTATTGTATGTGCCCAACTGTATGCCCCTTCTTCTCTTCCCCCTTTCCAAAATAAAAACTTGACCAGGCCCCAGTTGCATGTGCCCTCCTTAGGCATGAAAGAGAAGGGAGAGGGAGAGGGAGAAGGAAGGTTGAACAGCCGAGATCATAGAAAAAAAGGGAGCCTGGGGCCGGCTGGAAACAACCGGCAGATGAAGAAGAGTAGAAAATCAAGACTTGAGGGAAGAACCATACCACCAAGACCTGCTCAAACAACTGTCTAAAAATGTGAGGTAAGACAAATATCCTTCTCTTGGCTAGATGTTACCTCAGATTTCAGACAAAAAGGAAAGGGAAGAAAACTCCAAAATGGAAGGGATGGTGTTCTTGCACCTTAACTCAAGGAATCTTGACTAAATGGACAGACCTATATAGAACAAAAGATGAATGAACACATGCACATACCCTTACTCAAGAAACATGAACGATTTTGAATGCATGGATGATGATCTTGTGAGACTTCTAGGAACTTTTTGAATAAAAAACAGAATCATACTTGTGTTGATGATGTAAATTCTGCATATTTGATTGATGAAATTATATGGAAAGGTGGTGGAATGATGTTAAGTGCAAATTGTGTTATTAATGAACCTTGAAAGCATGCTGCAGCTGAAACAGGAACCACACCATATAATGCTTTGGTTTTGTTTGTTTGATGAACAAACATGTGTAATTGTGAATTAAGAGAATGAATTGTGAATTGTGATTGTGATTATACTTGTGAGAACTATGATGATTTGCATGTGTAGCTAAGTGTATTGGGCAGCAATGTCCGGCCATAAGGATTGAGGGAACAATGAGAGAATTCGTCGTGACAAACACCTTAAGGGAATTAAGTCCGTGACCGAGAATGAACACTTGTGAATTATGAAATTGCTAGTGGTGGTGTTGATGTATTACCATAATGCAAGTGAAAACATGGAATGAATGAATTCAGAAAACATTGCTAAATGAACTTGTGTTGTCCGCAGCGAACTAGTGTTCGCTGCCACAAAGTGTGTTGTCTGCAGCGAATCAACGTTCGCTGCTGAAATTGTGCTGTCTAAAACGAACTCGAGTCCACTCATGAAAGTGCGTTGTTTTTAGGGAATCAACATTCGCTACCGAAGTTCTGTTGTTTGCAGCGAAATAGTATTTGCTACCAAAATTGTGTTGTTTACAGCAAATCAGCTTTCGCTCTCGAAATTGTATTGTCTACAACGAACTCATGTTCTTTACCGAAAGTGCATTGTCTGCAACGAATCAGCATTCGTTGTCGAAGTTCTATTATCTATGTGTTGTCTGCAACGAATTAGCTTTCACTGCTGAAATTACGTTGTCTGCAACGAACTCGTGTTCTTTGCTGAAAGTGCATTGTCTACAGCGAATCAGCGTTTGTTGCTGAAGTTCTGTTATCTGTAGCGAAATAGTATTCGCTGTCGAAATTATGTTGTTTATAGCAAATCAGCTTTCGCTACCGAAATTGAGTTGTCTGCAACGAATCAGCATTTGTTGGCGAAAGAGTGTGTTTTGCAGCAAACTTGTGATTTGCTGCCGAAATTGAGATTGAGTTGTCTGCAGTGAATTAACATTCGCTACTGAAAGTGTGTCGGCTGCAACAAATCAACGTTTGCTGTCGAAAATGTGTGTTCTGTAGCGAATTAACGTTCTATGCTGAAAGTTTGTCAGCTGCAGTGAATCAGCGTTCGCTGTTGAAAGTGTGTGTTCTGCAATGAATTTGTGATTCATGTTGAAATTGAGTTGT
>Ga0325400_1003704_pt1 | contig 13928 bp, 14 predicted proteins | sample PopdelMetagenome_2_FD_205662 | JGI IMG/M metagenome (GOLD analysis project Ga0325400, IMG submission 205662) | Populus deltoides microbial communities from Bellville, Georgia, United States - Xylem-PdKOR-R1 | ecosystem: Host-associated > Plants > Phyllosphere > Stem > Wood/Secondary xylem... | reverse complement strand
CACGACGCTCTTCCGATCTCGAGCCGCTCGGGGTGGTCGAACACCTCGGGGTCGAAATCGGCCGAGGAGTAGAACATGACGACCTTGTCGCCCTCGGTGACCTGCTGGCCACCCAGCTCGCAGTCGCGGGCCGCCGTACGCCGGAACGTCATGATCGGCGTCGCCCACCGCACGATCTCCTCGACCGCGACCGGCATCCGGCCCTCCAGGTCCTCGCTCAGCCAGGCCCGCTGGTCGGGGAAGTCGGTCAGCGCCTTGACGCCCAGGCTGGTCGACTGCCGGGTGGTGTCGTTGCCGGCCACCATCAGCAGTCCGAAGAAGGACACGATCTCGTCGTCGGTGAGCCGCTCGCCGTCGACCTCGGCCTGCACCAGGGCGGAGAGGAGGTCGTCGGTGGGCTCCGCGCGACGCTGGGCGAGCAGGTCGATGCAGACCTCCCGCATCGTCCCGGCCGCCTCGAACAGCCGGGTGAGCGGGTCGGCGCCCTGCAGCAGCGACTCGTCGCGCCACCCGCCGGCGAACTGGGCCTCGTGGGCGATGGTCCGGCGGTGCTCCTCGGGCACGCCGACCATGTCGCAGATGTTGTGCATCGGCACCAGCGCCGCGACCTCCGCCACGAAGTCGATCTCGCCCCGGTCGGCCACCGCGTCGACGATGCGGCGCGAGTTGGCGGCGATCCGGTCCTCGATCCGGTTCATCTGCCGTGGCGTGAACGCGGCGGTGAGCAGTCGGCGTACCCGCGTGTGCCGCGGCGGGTCCATCGCGATGAACCCCTGGCCCGCGTCGAGCAGCTCCTGGGGCATCGACTCGAAGACGATCCCCTGGCCGGACACGAAGTCGTCGTGGCGCCGGGTGACCTCGACCAGGTCGGCGTGGCGCACCACGGCCCAGAAGCCCTGGTCGTTGGGGTCCTCGAACAGCCCGTTCTCCACCGGCCGGTGCCAGGAGACCGGACGGTCGCGGCGCAGCTCGGCAAACGTCTCCTCCCGCTGGGCCGCGGTGCTCGACCAGAAGGCCGTCGACGACAGGTCGAGCGGGTCGTAGGGACGGTCGGCACGGGCGGTTGGGGCCAGCGTCATCGGGACTCCTCAGGGCTAGGCGACCCACCGTGTGACAGATCCTGGATTCTGTCAACGTCGACGACGTACGCCGGGTTCTGTCGCGCTGTCACTAGGGTGGGGTCGTGCCCACCCCGTCGAGCCTGCAGGAGCGCGGCCGGGCGCGCCTGCGGGCGGAGATGCGGGACCTCGCCCTCGACGCGGCCCGCACGACCACCGTGGCCCGGGGCTGGGGTGCGGTGCGGATGGGGGCCGTCGCGGCCGAGATCGGCACCAGTCGCCAGTCGCTGCACGCGGAGTTCGGCACGAAGGACGACCTCGGCCAGGCCCTGGTCGCCCGCGAGACCGGCCTCCTCCTGGCGGGCATCGCGGCTCGGATGGACGAGCATCCCGGCGACCTCCCGGCAGCGGTCGAGGCGGGGGCCCGCTTCGGCCTCGAGGCCGTCGCGGTCGACCCCCTGCTGCAGGCCGCCCTGGCCGGCGGCCAGGCCCGGGGGGCCACCAACCACGACACCGCCCTGCTCCCCCTGCTGACCAGCCGCAGCGCCCCCCTGCTCGGCGACGGCGTCGAGCTGGTCGCCGCCTGGGTCCACCGGCACGCCCCCGGGCTGGACCCGCAGGTCGCCCCGGTCCTGGTCGAGAGCCTGGTCCGGCTCGTGGTCAGCCACGCCGTCGCCCCCACCTCGACCCCGGCCGACGCCGCCCGGGCCCTGGCCGACCTCACGCGGGTGGTGCTCGGGTCCGCGCCGCGGCCTGACTAGCCTGACGGCACCATGACCCCCTCCCCCACGGGCGCCACCGGGCCGACCGCGCTGATCACGGGGGTCGCCGGCCAGGACGGGGTCTACCTCGCCCGCCACCTGCGGTTCGCGGGCTACCGGGTCGTCGGGACGGTGCGACCGGGCGGGACGCACGCGGCCGTGGTCTCGGCGTACCTGAGCGGGGTCGACGTCCGGGAGGTCGACCACCGCGACGGCGCCGCGGTGGAGGCGCTGCTGGAGCAGGTGCGGCCGACCGAGGTCTACAACCTCGCCGCGCTGACCTCGGTGGCCGCGAGCTGGGAGCACGCCGAGCTGGTCACCGACACCAACGCGGTGGCGGTGCTGCGGGTGCTCGAGGCGCTGGTGCGGTTCCGCGACCGGCACGGGTGGGCGCCGGCGTACCTGCAGCCGTCGAGCTCGGAGATGTTCGGCCTGGCCGACCACCGCCCGCAGACCGAGCAGACCCCGCACCACCCGCGCAGTCCCTACGCCGCCAGCAAGAGCTTCGCCCACCACCTGACGGTCAACTACCGCGAGTCCTACGCCCTGCACGCCTCGACCGCCACGCTCTACAACCACGAGAGCCCGCTGCGACCGCAGGCCTTCGTCACCCGCAAGATCGCCCGGGCCGCCGCCGAGATCGCCCTGGGTCGTCGCGAGACGCTCACGCTGGGCAACCTCGACGTACGCCGCGACTGGGGCTACGCCGCGGACTACGTGCGCGCCATGCACCTGGTCGCCACCCGCCCCGACCCCTCCGACGTCATCGTGGCCACCGGGCTGTCCCACTCGCTCTCGGACCTGCTGGACCTCGCCTTCGCCGCGGCCGGGGTGGATGACGGCGAGTCCCGGGTGCGGCAGGACCCGGCCCTGATCCGGCCCGCCGACGTGGTCGAGCTGTACGGCGACGCCACCAAGGCCCGCGAGGAGCTCGGCTGGGCACCGACCCTCGACCTCGCCGGCCTGGTCGACCACCTCGTGCGCGCCGACCTGCGGCGTCTCCGCTCGGGCGTGGAGGAGCACCCCGACTACCTCGACCCCTGAGTGGCCGATGGCGACACCCGCCAGCGGCGTGTCGCATGTCGTCATCGGCCACTTCCCGCCCACAGGCGCGCCCGGGAGGCAGGCTCTCCACAGGCTGTGCCGCTGTCCCGACGTGAGGGAGCGACCTCGGGCCAGCCTCGGGCCATGACCGAAGCAGCCCGGCCCCTGCCCGACCTCCTCGACCCACCCGTTGCCCGACGGGGCCGGGTCCGGGCCGCGGGGTGGCGCCGGGTCGCCCACGGCCTGCACGTCCCCGACCACCTCGACGGCCTGACCGCCGACCTCGTCGCCTGGCAGCAGGCGCTGCCGGCCAGCGGCTGCTTCACCCACCTCACCTCGGCGGCTCTGCGAGGGTGGTGGCTGCCCCCGCTGCCGGGCGACCTCCCCGTGTTCGCCGCGATCGGGCGCGACGACGTACGACCCAAGCGGCCGGGCGTCCGCACCACCCGCCATCCCCTGGCGCCGCCGGCCGTGGAGCTGGACGGGCTTCGAGTGGCGACGGCGACGGGGACACTGCTCGCCTGCGCCGCCGACCTCGGGCTGCTCGACCTCGTCGTCCTCCTCGACGCCGCCCTCGCGGCGGGGGCGTGCACCGTGCAGGAGGTCTCGCAGGCCGCGGCCAGGCGTCGCCGGGGTGCGCCGCGGCTCCGGCTCGCACTCACCCTCGCTGACGCCCGGTCCGAGTCAGCCTGGGAGACCGTGCTCCGGATGCTGCTCCACACCTGCGGCGTCGACGTCGTGCCACAGCACGAGGTGCGCCACGACGGGGCCTTCGTCGCGCGCGGCGACCTCTGGATCCGCGGCACGCGGACGCTCCAGGAGTACGACGGCGGCGACCACCTGGTCGCGGAGCGCCACCGCGACGACCTGCGCCGCGACCGCCGGATCACGCAGGCCGGCTGGCAGCGCCACGGCTACACCGCACCCGACCTGCTCACCCGGGCCGTCACCGTGCTGCGTGACGCCGATCGTGCCCTGGGCCGCGAGCACCGCCCGGAGCGGATCCGGGCCTGGCACGCCCTGCTGACCGACTCGCTGTTCACCCCCGCCGGCACCACTCGGCTCCGCGCACGCTGGGGCCTGCCTGCCGCGGACGGGCGCTAGGCGGGAAGTGGCCGATGACGCCACCGTCGTACGGCGTGTTCCCGTCGTCATCGGCCACTTCCCGGGGGGCCGGGTCCCCTCAGCTCACTGCCGCGTCAGTCGGCCGACCAGCTGCTGGGTCGGCTTCTGCTGCTCCCCCTGCTGCGCGCCCATCACCACGAGCACGCCGGTCACGGCGGGGATCGCCCACTGGAGCGCCTTGAGCTGCTTCTGGGCCGAGGCGAGGTCGTCGGAGGCGGCAGGGTGCGGCTCGGTCGCACCCTGGCCCCCTTGGTGGCTCTGCTGCTCGACCTTGCGCCCGAGGGCGCCGCTCCACGCCGTCAGGCCGGCGGCGACCACGGTCAGGCCGAGCTTGACGCCGGTGTTGGTCCGGGTGCCGCCGTGCTGGACGATCCGGCCCTTGTTGTTCGCGATCAGGCCGGCTCCGCCCACGGCGTGGGCCGCGATCGCGGCCGCGGACACCGGCGACCACCGCTTCCACCCCGCGGAGGACAGCGACAACCGCTCCTGCGGGTCCGAGGCCTGCGCGGCGGCGCCGTTGAGCCCGACCGCCCCCATGAGCGACCCGCCGAACCAGGCGGCGAGGCCGACGTCGTGCAGGCTGCGGACGAGGGTGTTGCGTTCGGACATGGATGCTCCTCCTGGAGGCGTCGACGGGCCGCGGTTCTCCGCGGACCCGCACCAACCTCTCGGCAACCCCCCGGCCCCGCGATTCCTCTTCCCGGGTGGGTGGGCGTGCTGACCGGCTCAGGCGCCGCCGGCGAAGGGCGGCAGGAGCTCCACCGACGACCCCGGGGGTACGACGACGCTCGCGGCGTCCGCGCCCGACACCGGCTGCTCGCCCACCAGGACCGAGCACACCGCGAGGACCCGCGCGAAGCGGTCGCCGGGGTGGCGGGCCCGGACGAGATCCAGGACCTCACCCAGTGAGAGGTCCCCGTCGACGGCGAGGACGTCCGTGGCCGCCCCGGCCGCGGCACGAGCGGCCGCCCAGTAGCGGACGGTGATGACCTGGGTCTCACTCGCGTCCTGACCCTCGCCGGTGTCGTCCACGTGTCGGTATTGTTCCCCCACGATCAACCGGCCGGAGCCCGACGACGTGTTCTGGTCTCACCAGCCTCTGGAAGAGACCCCGCATGAGCACCCTGCTGCTGCTGACCAACGCCCTCCAGCCCTCCGTCGAGGTCCTGCCCGGCCTGTCCCTGCTGGGCCACCAGGTCCGGATCCTCCCGGCCGAGGGCAGCGCCCTGCTCGAGGCGGCGGGAGCCGACCTGCTCCTCGTCGACGGCCGCCAGGACCTCGCCGGGTCGCGCGACCTGTGCCGGCTGATCCGCACCACCGGCACCGACGTGCCCGTGCTGCTGGTCGTCACCGAGGGCGGGCTGTCGGTCGTCGCCCACGACTGGGGCATGGACGACGTGGTGCTGCACACCTGCGGCCCGGCCGAGCTCGAGGCCCGGATCAAGCTGGCCGTGAGCCGCCTCGTCGCCGCCCGCGACGCCGCCGACCCGGAGGCGCACGTGATCCGCAGCGGCGAGGTGATGGTCGACGAGGCCACCTACACCGCCCGGATCGGTCGCCGGCCGCTCGACCTGACCTTCAAGGAGTTCGAGCTCCTGAAGTACCTCGCCCAGCACCCGGGGCGGGTCTTCAGCCGCCAGCAGCTGCTGCAGGAGGTCTGGGGCTACGACTACTTCGGCGGCACCCGCACCGTCGACGTCCACGTGCGCCGCCTGCGCGCCAAGCTCGGCCCCGAGAACGAGACCCTCATCGGCACCGTCCGCAACGTGGGCTACCGGTTCGTGCTGCCCAGCCGCGAGCGTGAGTCCGCCGCCGACGCCGCCCGGATCACCCCCGACGGCGTCACCGACCCGGTGGTCGAGCCGGCCGAGCGCTAGCGAGGTCGAGTCGAGACCCGGTGGGCCGACCTACGAGGCTCGACCCAGAACCTAACGCGCTGTCAGCGCAGCCGCGGTCGCACGTGCAGCCCCACCTCGGGGTCGACGACGACCTCCTGGCCGGCGGCGATCCCCTCGACGACCAGCTCGGCGTCGACGGGCACGTTGCGCTTGAGCACGGCCAGTGCGATCGGGCCGAGCTCGTGGTGGCGGGCCGAGGTGCCGACGTGGCCGACGATCCGCTCCCCCAGCAGCACGTCGGCGCCACGCGTGGGTAGCCGCTCGGCGGAGCCGTCGAGGTGCAGCAGGGTCAGCCGACGCGGCGGCCGGCCGAGGGTGTGGACCCGCGCGACGGTCTCCTGACCCCGGTAGCACCCCTTGTCCAGGTGCACCGCGGGCCCGATCCAGCCCATCTCGTTGGGGATGGTCCGGTGGTCGGTGTCGAGGCCGAAGCGGGCGTCGCCGGCGGCGATCCGCAGCGCCTCGAAGGCCCACAGCCCGGCCGCGGGGCCGGCCGCGTCGGCGTACGTCGTCAGCTGCTCGCGCGGCACGAGCCGGTAGCCGCCGCGGGGCCGCCAGGTCAGCGCCCGCTCCGCGGTGACGTCGGAGAGCTCGACCCGGGTCATGAACTTCATCCGCTCCAGGAAGTCCAGCAGCGGCCCGGAGGCGCCGGGCTCGGTCCAGGCCGTGAACGCCTCGCCGTCGTCGGTGCCGCGCAGCTCGTGCTCGACGTGGCCCTGCGGGCTCAGGACCAGCGCCCGCACCTCCTGGCCGGGCTGCACGTCGAGGAAGTGCTGGGTCGTGAGCGCGTGCAGCCAGGTCAGGCGGTCGGGGCCGGCGAGCCGGACCACGTCGTGGTGGGAGAGGTCGACGAAGCCCTCACCGTCGGCCAGCGTGCGCTGCTCGACGTTGAACGATCCGTAGTGAGCCGCCACCGCGGCGTCGAGGCCCTCGGCGGCCACCGCCCCCGGCAGGGCGAGCAACGGGCTGGCGGGGTGCGTGGGGTGGCCCGGGTCGTGGTCGTTCATGACGCCTCAACCGACGTGGCGCGACGACCATTCCGGCGTACCCGCCGCAGCCCCACCACCCAGGGACTCAGCGTCGCTGGAGCTTGGCCCACAGGTGGGGCTGGAGCTCGACGTCGGCGGTCTGCTTGTCGTAGGCGTAGAGCAGGTCGCCCTCGACGTTGCCGTAGAGGCGGTGCCCGGCGACGACCTCCTCCGCCGCGGACTCGGTGAAGCCGACCCCGGCGGTCCGCAGCTCCAGCTTGCCGTCCGCGGCCTGGCCGTACCAGATCTCCGACAGGCCGCTCTCGTGGGCGAGGACCAGCTCGACCCTGCCCTCCGGCAGGCACCGCAGGAAGCCGGTCTCCTGGGCCCCCTCGGCGAGCTTCTGGCCCTGCTCGTCGACCGTCCACGACCGCGAGAAGTAGTGCAGGAAGGGCCGACCGTCCTGCTGGAAGACGAGCTCCTGCTCATAGGCGAAGGGCTCGATCGTCGGGTAGTCGCCGCGCCCGCTGCCTCCCCAGGCGCCGATCAGCCAGGCCACCGGCCCGCAGTCGGGGTGGAGGTTGTCGGGGATCTGGAACGGCACGCGGGCAGCCTAGCCATCCGCCGGCCTCCCTAGGGTGGGCGCCATGCCCCGCCCCCTGGCCCTGAAGCTGACCTGCGGCGCCGACGCGCCCGAACGCGCCAACCAGGGCCTGACCGTCGCCGCCGCGGCCGCCGCCGCGGGTGCCCGGGTCTCCCTGTGGCTGACCGGGGAGGGCGTGTGGTGCGGGGTCGAGGGCCGCCAGCCCGACCTCGCGCTCCCCCACGCCACCGCGGTGACCGACCTGGTCGACGTCGTCCGCGAGGCCGAGGGCGCCGACGTCGTGGTCTGCAGCCAGTGCGCCCTGCGCCGGGGTCTGGCCGAGACCGACCTGCTCGCCGGCGTCCGGATCGCCGGGGCCGCCGCCTTCGCCGAGCTGGTGCTCGGCGACGACGTGCAGGCGCTGGTCTACTGATGGCCACCGCGCGTCGCCGGCCCGACCCGCTCGCGCTGGTCCAGGCCGTACGCCGGGCCGCCCGAGACGCCGACGGCCAGGACCCCCTGGACGAGGCCGCGAGCCTGCACCTGGAGCACACCGCACCGGCCGACCTGGTGTTGCGGACGGCGTACCCCGCCGGCTCTGACGAGGCCGCGGGCACCGGGGGCTTCGCGCTGGTGCGCGGCGACGAGCTCGACCTGGTGGTCGCCCCGGACAGCCGCGGCCACGGCCTGGGGCGGGAGCTCATGGGGTGGGCGCTGGAGGTCGCCGCGCCGGTGCATGCGTGGTCGCACGGCCACCACCCGGCCGCGGCGCCGCTGGCCCGGCGGTTCGGCTGGGCCTGCAGCCGCGACCTGTGGGTGATGCGGCGTCCGGTCGGGGCCGAGGCGCCGCCGCTGCCCGACCGCACCGAGCCCGAGGGTGTGTCGATCCGCGGCTTCGCCGGCGAGGGCCCGGACTCCGGCGAGGCGCGGGCGGTGCTCGACGTCAACGCCGCCGCCTTCGCCCACCACCCCGAGCAGGGGTCGCTGGACCGCGAGGGCCTGGCCGAGCGGATGGCGCAGGACTGGTGGGACCCGGCCGGCCTGCTCGTGGCCGTCGACACCGGGCGCCCCGGCAGTGGCGAGGCGGGCCGCCTGCTCGGCTTCCACTGGACCAAGCAGCACGACGCCACCACCGGCGAGGTCTACGTCGTCGGGATCTCCCCCGCCGCCCAGGGCCGGGGGCTGGGACGGGCGCTGACCCTGGCCGGGCTCCACCACCTCGCCGGGCTGGGTGTGAGCGAGATCATCCTCTACGTCGAGTCCGACAACGCCGCGGCCGTCCACGTCTACGAGGGCCTGGGGTTCACCCACGCACCGCGCGACACCCACGTCCAGTTCTCGGCCCCCCAGGCCCGCTGAGGGCGGTCCGGGAGGCCGAGCGACGCCGTCGACCGGGGTGAGACGTCTCTTTCGGAGTCGGAGGATGTCGGCTCCCCGTCGTAGGATCAGGCCGTGGCCGCCGACCAGCAACAGCACCCCGAACGCACCCGTCCCGACCACTCCCGCACCGGCTCGGACCCCACCACGATCCGGCTGCGCACCGAGCGCGACGCGCTCCGCAAGCGCGCCCAGGAGGCCGAGGCGATCGCCGAGCGGCTGGCCGACGAGCTGGCCGAGGCCCGCACCCGGATCCGGCGTCTGGAGGAGCGGTCCGCCTCCTCCCGGGGCCTGTTCGAGCAGGCCCCTACGGTGGTCCCCGACGCCGCCGACCCCCGTGTCTCCGACGGGAGCGACCCGACCGTGCTGCCGCTGGCGCTGGCCGGGCTGGGCCTGGTCGGCCTCATGGTCGCCTTCTTGTCCCTGCTCAACAACGGCGTCCTCTCGGTCGTCACCGTCCTGTCGGTCCTGGCCACGGCCGGCTTCGCCTGGGGCGCCTGGCGCACCCGGGTGGTCCGCACCTCGGTCGAGATCACGAACGACGGGACGGTCGTCGTGGTGCGGGGTCGCGACACCCACCGCTTCGACCTGACCAACCCCGAGACCCAGGTCGAGGTCTACGGCCTGGCCGACGACCCCGACTGGGTGACCGTCTTCCCCCGCCGCGCACTGGACTCCTGCGTCATCGACGCCTCGATGGTCGACCCCGCGCCCTTCGTCGCCGAGCTGCGCCGCTTCCGCCCCGGGATCTGAGTCGGCTCTGGCGCCACCCCCACGTTGGTCGAGGTGCGAGGGCCGCCAGGCCCGAGCCTCGTGACCACCGGGACCGGAGCGGGTCTCGAGGCTCCTCGCTGGCGCTCGTCGCACCTCGACCAGCGTGCTCAGGTCGTCGCATCTCGACCGAGGTAACGGGCGTCGCCCGGCTAGGGTGCGAGCGCGACCCGCAGCCGGTCGGCGATCTCGGCCACCGCGGCCGGGGAGCGACGGCCGACACCGACGACGTTGAAGAAGCTGTGGATCTGGTCGGAGAACCGGCGCAGGTCGACCGGCACCCCCGCCTCGGCGAGCCGGCGGGCGTAGGCCTCGCCCTCGTCGCGCAGCGGGTCGAAGCCGGCGGTGGCGACGTACGCCGGGGCCAGGCCGTCCGGGATCTCGGCGTACGCCGGTGACGCGCGCGGGTCGAGCCGCTGGGAGGCGTCGGGGAGGTAGGAGTCGGTGGCCAGGTCCATGAACGCGGTGGAGAGGAAGAACCCGGTGCCGAACAGCTCGGCGCTGCGGGTCGCCCGCTGGTTGTCCGTGGCCGGGTAGACGAGCATCTGGAAGGCCAGCGGCAGGCCCTCCAGCGCGGCGACCAGCGCCACCCCGGCCGCCAGGTTCCCCCCCGCGGAGTCGCCCCCGACGGCCAGCCGGGCCGGGTCGGCCCCCAGCTCCGCGGTGTGGCCCACGACCCACCGGTACGCCGTCAGCGCGTCGTCGTACGCCGCGGGGAACGGGTGCTCGGGCGCCAGCCGGTAGTCGACCGCGAGCACCCGCACCCCGGCCCGCTGCGACAGCGCCCGGCAGGAGGCGTCGTGGGAGTCCAGGTCGCCGTACATGAAGCCGCCGCCGTGGAAGAAGACCAGCAGGGCGGCGGCCTCGGCGCCCGCCCCCTGCGGGGAGTACAGCCGCGCCGGGACCCCACCCGCGTCGAGGTCCCGCACCGACCCGATCGGCACCTCACCGCCACTCATCCGGCACTGGTGGGCGATGATCCTGCGGCCCTTCGGCACGGGCACGGTCTCGGCCGCAGGTCCGCCGAGGTCCATCAGGCGCAGGATCAGCTGGGTCTCCGGCGCCAGGGTCTGGCCGTCGACCATCTTCGCCGGGCCCCCCAGGACCCGCTGGACCCGCTCGGGGAGCCGCAGCGCGGCCCGCATCACGACGGTCTCGGCCCGCTCCTGCAGGGTGCGCTCGCTCATGGGCGCAACCTACTGACAAGCCCGGCCCCTCCGTGCGACACCACCCGTTCACCCGGCGGTGCCAGGATCGACCCATGACGCTGGAGATCGTGACCGACGCAGCCGGCCCCCGCACCGCCACCGGGTCCGGCGTGCCCGACGAGGCCTACGACGTCGACGTGCCCTACACCCCCGACCCCGAGCTGGTCGCCGCCGTCGAGGGGTACGCCGACCGGTTCCTGGACCGCGAGCTGTCCTGGCTGCACTTCAACCAGCGGGTGCTGGAGCTGGCCGAGGACCCGGCCCTGCCGCTGCTGGAGCGGGCGCGCTTCCTGGCCATCTTCACCTCCAACCTCGACGAGTTCTTCATGGTCAGGGTGGCGGGCCTCAAGCGTCGGATCGCGGCGGGCCTCGCCGTGCGGGCCGCCTCGGGGCTGATGCCGCGCGAGGTGCTGGAGCAGATCTGGCGCACCAGCCGGGAGCTCAGCGAGCGGCAGGCCCGCCTGTTCGCGGACGACCTGGTGCCCGCCCTGGCGGCGGAGTCGATCGAGCTGGTGCGGTGGGACGAGCTGGACCGCGACGAGCAGAAGACCTGCAAGAAGCTCTTCAAGGAGCGGATCTTCCCGGTCCTGACCCCGCTCGCGGTCGACCCGGCCCACCCCTTCCCCTACATCTCGGGGTTGTCGCTCAACCTGGCCGTGGTCATCCGCGAGCCCGCGACGCAGGGCCAGGTGGCCGACGGCAAGCAGGTCGAGGCCAAGCAGCACTTCGCCCGGGTCAAGGTCCCGCCGATCTTCGACCGGTTCGTGCCGCTCGGGGAGTCCGCCGAGCACCCGGGGACCGCCCGGTTCGTGCCGCTGGAGGACGTGATCGGCGCCCACCTCAAGCGACTCTTCCCCGGCATGGAGGTGCTGGAGTCCCACACCTTCCGGGTCACCCGCAACGAGGACCTCGAGGTCGAGGAGGACGACGCCGAGAACCTCCTGGCCGCCCTGGAGAAGGAGCTGCTGCGCCGGCGGTTCGGGCCGCCGGTGCGCCTGGAGGTGGAGGAGTCGATCTCCACCAGCGTGCTCGAGCTGCTCAAGGAGGAGCTCGGGGTCAGCGACGAGGAGGTCTTCAGCCTCCCCGGCCCTCTCGACCTGCGCGGCCTGCACGGCTTGGCCGACCTCTCGCGCGAGGACCTGAAGTACCCGGCGTTCGTCCCCACCACCCACACCCGGCTGGCCGAGGTCGAGACCGCGGCCCCGGTCGACGTGTTCAAGGCGGCCCGGCGCAGCGACGTGCTGCTGCACCACCCCTACGACTCCTTCGCCACCTCGGTGCAGCGCTTCATAGAGCAGGCCGCGGCCGACCCGCACGTGCTGGCGATCAAGCAGACGCTCTACCGCACCTCGGGCGACTCCCCCATCATCGACGCGCTCATCGACGCCGCCGAGGTCGGCAAGCAGGTGCTGGTGATCGTGGAGATCAAGGCCCGCTTCGACGAGGAGGCCAACATCCGGTGGGCCCGCAAGCTCGAGCAGGCCGGCTGCCACGTCGTCTACGGGCTGGTCGGGCTCAAGACGCACTGCAAGCTGGCCATGGTGGTGCGCGACGAGCCCGAGGGCATCCGCCGCTACACCCACATCGGCACCGGCAACTACAACCCCAAGACGTCCCGCATCTATGAGGACCTCGGCCTGATCACGACCCACGAGCAGATCGGCGAGGACGTCGCCCACCTCTTCAACAACCTGTCCGGCTGGTCGCGCAACGCGTCGTACGACGAGCTGCTGGTCGCCCCGGACTCGGTGCGCAGCGGGCTGGTCGAGCGGATCCACCGCGAGATCGGCCACCACGCGGCCGGCCGCCCGGCGCGGATCCGGTTCAAGGCCAACTCGGTCGTCGACGAAGGCGTCATCGACGCGCTCTACCTGGCCTCCCAGGAGGGGGTGCCCGTCGAGCTCCTGGTCCGCGGGATCTGCGCGCTGCGACCGGGCGTCGAGGGGCTCTCCGAGCAGATCACCGTGCGCTCGGTGCTCGGCCGGTTCCTCGAGCACAGCCGGGTGTTCTGGTTCGACAACGGCGGCGAGCACGAGGCCTGGATCGGCTCGGCCGACATGATGCACCGCAACCTCGACCGCCGGGTCGAGGTGCTGGTCAGGCTGCCGCGGGAGTCCTCGATCACCGCCATGAGCCGGTTGCTCGACCTCGCCTTCGACCCCGACACGTCGGCGTGGGAGCTCGACCAGTCGGGCGAGTGGCACCAGAACGGCGGGACGGTGCACCTGCAGGAGGCCCTGATCGAGGGCCAGCGGCGCCGGCGCTCCGGCGTCTGAGGGCGCCTGAGGGGTACGCCGCGCGCCGCAGGGCCGGCGTACCCCTCGCGCGCGGCCCCTGGGGGTGGCCACGGACCCTAGGGGTGAGGGTCGCGGCGCCGTCCACCTACAGTGATCGCCGCACGTCCGTGCGAGCACGTCCGTCCCCCTGACTCCGAGGTTGTCGTGGCCCTGCGTTTCCGTCCGGTCGACTCGACCTTCTTCGACCACTTCACCGAGCTGGCCGAACACCTGGTCACCGGGGTCGGCATCCTCGCCGAGGTGCTCGACGAGGGCGCCGACAAGGCCGAGGTCGCAGCCCGGATGCGGGCCGCCGAGCACGAGGCCGACGAGACGACCCACGCCATCGTCCGGCGGGTCAACTCCACCTTCGTGACGCCGTTCGACCGCGAGGACATCTACGCCCTCGCCTCGGGCCTCGACGACGTCATGGACCACATGGACGAGGTCGTCGACCTGATCCTGCTCTACGAGGTGAAGGTCCTGCCCCCCGAGCTGTCGCGGCAGGTCGAGGTGCTCCAGCGGTGCGCCGAGGTCACCGCGGCCGCGATGCCGCGGCTGCGGTCGATGACCGACCTGGAGGACTACTGGATCGAGGTCAACCGCCTCGAGAACGCCGGCGACAAGAACCACCGCCGCACCCTGGCCCGCCTGTTCTCCGGGGAGTTCAAGACCCTCGAGGTGCTCAAGCTCAAGGACATCGTCGAGGCGCTGGAGGCCGGGATCGACGCGTTCGAGCGGGTGGCCAACATCGTGGAGCAGATCGCGGTCAAGGAGAGCTGACGGCGGTGTCGACCACCCTGGCGATCGTCATCGCCGTCGTCGTGATCGCGCTCGCGTTCGACTACACCAACGGCTT
>Ga0325400_1003702_pt1 | contig 13930 bp, 14 predicted proteins | sample PopdelMetagenome_2_FD_205662 | JGI IMG/M metagenome (GOLD analysis project Ga0325400, IMG submission 205662) | Populus deltoides microbial communities from Bellville, Georgia, United States - Xylem-PdKOR-R1 | ecosystem: Host-associated > Plants > Phyllosphere > Stem > Wood/Secondary xylem... | reverse complement strand
AAATTTGATTTTCATTCTTTTAATTGCTATTTATTTTTATTTTATACTTTTTCTAAACGAATCTTGTTTTTCAATTTCATTCCTTATCATTTTATTTTGATTTATTTTTATATTAATTTGATTTTTTTAATTTCTATATGTTTTGTTTTTTTATTGTATTTTTTCTAATTTTATTCCTTATTATTTTATAATTGTGAATTTTATTTTATTATTTTTTAAGATCTATTCTCTGGCTACGACATGAAGCTGTTAACCATACAATTAAAAAAATATATTAACATGACTTATTTCTCACATAAACAATAACCGACTTTCAATTTTTATATATTCTCACCACAATTCCCAATACGAAGGAGCCATTTACCAAGGTTTGTGCATTGTTCCTCGTAACAGGCAAAAAGAAGGCACAGTCTCGTCTTCCTTTTTTATCGTTTTGAAACAAGATCCTGTCCCAATCCTCCATTGGGTCTCCTCAAAAAAACAAATTCCCAATCGGATCTGCCAATAAGTTTCAATGAGCATGGTTTGATCGTGTAATGTCTATGTAATTGAGAGTTATTCTTGTTTGAGGACCCATTTAGAATCTCACAAATTTGTCCTCCAGAATTTGCCATGCTTTTTGGAGGACCCTACACCATTAATGTCAAGATTAACAGTTAATCCGAATTAGTTAGTACGGCTGATGATTTTGGGTGCAACAAAACCCAACAACCTTGTTTAAACATTTCCACAATGGTTCAACCACTAACCCATCTTGGATTAAGAAGTAGCATAATCCAAGGTTATTATAAACACATCATGGTAATCTACAATATCCCATGATACTACGAATACCATGTCCGATTTCTTGAATCGCCTTTGGCCATGACGAACAGTACTGAGGTCTGTCCAGTCGTGGCATCCAGCTTGTCCGGCCATGGAAGACAGCATTCTCTCCGCCAGTTTTCTGATACCTGGGAAGACAGTTATGAGAGCAATTATCGCAATGCAAGGCGTGCGTTTCTAAGCAGCTACCATTTCTCAGAAGAAAAAGGCATAAGGGACAAGCTGAGGAGGTCTGTGAAGGAGATCAACGAGGTTGTCAGGGGAGTTGTTTCGGACATCCGTGAAGAGATTTGTAAGAGAAGGATTCGCATCAAAGTTTGCAGGTTCTCTTTGGGGTTGCCATGTTTGATTCTTTCTAGTGTAAGATGCTTTGCACCCTGGATTGGTAGGAGGAGAGAGTTGATGCAGTGATCAATTCTGAGTTCCTGTGGATCAATCACCAAGATTTGGCTACACCTTGTGACTATATTGATGACTGAATCATAATTATGTATATGATCTAATAATAATGCTGTTTTTAAATAAGTAATTATCCTCTCTTTTTTGTTTTTTAAGAGCTCTTATTTTTTTCTTGGGGGTCAAAAATTTTATTTTGTAGTTGTTGAAGAGTTCATATGGAAAACTACAAACATATAGCTCGAATTAAAAGTATTTTTTAAAAAATTTAAATTTAAATTTAAATTTTTATTTTTATTTTTGCTTTAATATAGTCAAGTAAACAAATAATATTTATTTATTTATTTATTTTCAAATTGTTTTGATATGCTGATATAAAAAATAATTTAAAAAAATAAAAAAATATTATTTTAATATATTTTCAAATAAATAATACCTTGAAAAATAATTATTATCACAATAATAAACAAGCTCTAATTAAATGAAACAAATCAATAACTCAAAAGAGTTTTAGTGGATATATTATCAAATTAATATAAAAAATAAAATATTATTATTTTAATAAAAATAATTATTATTTTAATAAATAATTATGAATTACTTAGATATTTTTCCGATTCATATACTAAAGTTGGGAAAAGACAAATAAGAAACCCTAGGATGGCTGATGTATATGCGGCCTCCTCAACTGGTATCGCAGCCGCTTCCGGAGACGCCTCCATCCATGTGATAAATGACAAGTCATTTTCATGAATCAGAGCTGTTACTTTAGCAAAACTTCTAGAGTGTGAAATGTGATCCATCAAAATTAATAAAATCTTAGGGGGAGACTTTATTGTCTTCTTTCGTGTATGAAAATCTCAATTTCATCCTCAAATAATTAGTTTTATCAATTTTATTTTTTGTATTAGACATTTTTTTAATCAAGTCATTTTGTCTGAAAATCAGCTCAGTTTCATGAAGAAAAACATCAAATTCTCTTCAAAATAGTGTTGTTTCCAACATAAATGAACAAAAAAGAAGGATTTCTTATGTTCTGTACACGAATATAAACACTTTTTAATTGTTGAATAGGTTGGAGAATCTCCTTAATAATATTTTACTTTCAATTTCATAGTTAAAGAATCATCATAATCCCATGATGAAAAACATTAAACTCTCTTCGGTTGCATTATGAATGAACAAAAAAAGGAAAAATCTCTTATGTTTTTGTGCGAGTTTACACGGATATATAAATACTGTTGAATAAGTTTGAAAATCTTCATGTCTGACCAGAGTCATCATAATTTCATGAAGGAAATGTATTAAAAATTCTTCAAAATAATATTTTTTTCCTGTAAAAAAAAAAAACAACAACAATGGACATGAACAGAAGAAGGAAAATTGAGGAATGTCTATTACTTTAAAGACCCAATTGAAAACATTTTAGTTTAAAGACTCAATCAAGAATTCATGAACAGTTTGGAGACTAATTTGAGGTTCCGAAAATCTAACATCAAGTTAGTTGGCATGCATGAATGTTCTATGTCAAGTGGCAACACAAGAAGACAATTGTGTGCATGTTGCCCTCCTCGCCTTACCAATTCAACTCTTAAAGAAGTCTGAAAATAATCATGGACCATAAGTACTTGCTGTTTGCTTACAAAACCACAGCCACACATGGAGTTTGGCCCCACCATGCATTGCTGTCTCTTCCACATTTCTTGGTTTTCACTCACAAAATATCAAGGTCTTATCTGCAAACACACAGCTTCTTGGATTCTGCACCAAGCACTCAGTTTTCTGTATCTTCCACATATTCTTGCTTATATTACTTCTCTGAGGTCTCATCTTTCTCTTCTCCTCTTCTTTCCTTCTGTTGTTTGTGTTCTTGGCCAAATCTTCTTTCTTTCTCTTTTTGCTTGGTTGCACTTTATTGGGAAAAAAGAAAAAAGATCAGCATTTTCAGGTAGTTTTTTGAAACATATGTTTCACTGCCTCATTTACCGTACCTTGGCATAGTTTGAGTCCGCTCAAGAGGTTGCAAGAAACTAGAGAAGGTGAACTAACAAGGGATCTGCTAAAAGTGAGGTGTGGGTTTGATCTGATTTAACTTTCAATCAAGAAGATGAAAATTCAGTGTGATGTGTGTGAGAAAGCACCAGCCACAGTGATTTGTTGTGCTGATGAGGCTGCCCTTTGTGAAAAATGTGACGTAGAAGTTCATGCAGCAAACAAGCTTGCTAGCAAACACCAAAGACTTCTTCTCCAGTGCCTCTCCAACAAGCTGCCTCCATGCGATATATGCCAAGTAATTTCATTTATCACCTTTAGCACTAATTTTTTATTGATTTATTGTAATTTGTTTATGTTTATGTAATTTTCTATCAGATCTTGCTTATGGAATTGTGATCTATCATTCTGGTTTATGATTTGGTGTTTGCGAAGTATGGAATTTGAGTCTGTGTATTCATTTATCTATGCTCACTTTGAGTTCCAAGAAATCATAAGATGGCGAAAAACCCTAAGGAATCATTGCTGATAGAGTGTGAGATCTTGAATGAGAACTGTATAATCAAGTTCTTGTAGTGTGTCTTGGCAGCTATTTGAGCATTAACTTATTAAGGGCACTTTTGCTATAAATTAATACCTTGTTCAAACCAAGAAATTCTTTGTAGATTTGTATATTTAATGAATTTTAATGAGTTTATGGTGATTCATGATAGAGACATAAGTTATATTGAAAGAGATAAGAGTCTCACAGGTTTGGTCTATGGTAGGAAATGGGACTAGCTAGGGATGTGTGGTTAAGGCACTCATCTTGGATTCAAACCTCACCTAGGCGGCCTGGATTAGTCATTGTGTGGATGTTGCCATGCGGATTCTGTCCGGTTTATCTTAGAGGAATTCCTTCTAAACCCTGTTTTAATAGAAGATGAAGTTACTTGATATCTAAAATGCTTGTTTTTAATTATTTATCAAGGGACAACCGTAATGCTCTCGTTGAGTTTTCGTATTTCTATGAACTTCTGCTTTTATGGTTGTGAAGTTTTTCTCATCTGTGTCTCTCTACTTAATTTGATTTTCAGGAAAAGGCTGCTTTCATTTTCTGTGTTGAAGACAGAGCCCTCTTTTGCCGGGATTGTGATGAACCAATCCATTCAGCTGGTAGCCTTTCTGCAAATCACCAGCGGTTTCTGGCCACTGGAATCCGAGTGGCTTTAAGTTCTAGTTGCTCCAAGGACACTCAGAAGAGTTCTTTAGAGCCACCAAATCAGAGTGAACAACAAACTTCCAAGTTGCCTTGGCAGCATGCATCGAGTTTTGGCTCTTCTTGGGCTGTTGATGATTTTCTACAGTTCTCTGACATTGAAGAAGCCACTGACAAGGTAATAAGAAGTTTTTGTATGGACTCAATAATGTCCCCCATATTTTGTTTGCAAACAATACTGCCTTCAAAAGGAATGAAAAAGTTGGGAGAAAGTGGGCTTACAGTAGTTCCCTTGAATATAGAAACTAGCAGTCACTTTCTGTTAATGCATTTCGATGATCCTTTTGAGCATCCAACCCTGCCGTTGCAAAACGTGGGCATGTGTTTTTTCGTTCCCCAGTTACATGAAGAACAAAATTGATGTCGGAACTGTTGGATTGACCTTTGTCTTTCAAATCTCAATGACTTCTTGTTTCTTTTCTGTGCAGAAAGAGCAACTTGGGCTAGGAGAGTTTGACTGGCTAGCTGACATGGGTCTTTTCAGTGAGCAACTTCCTCAGGAGGCTTTAGCAGCAGCTGAAGTTCCTCAACTACCAATCTCACCACCAACCAATGTGAACTCATACAGACCCCCCAAATTCAGCATGCCCCATAAGAAGCCTAGGATTGAAATCGATGACGATGAGTTATTCACCGTACCTGATCTTGGCTGAACTCATGGTGCTAAACTCCGCAGTTTGAGTTGAACTTTTGAAGAACGATGCATACTTTCATAAGTACCTATATGCATCTGTGTAGTCTGTATTTACATAAACATGCATGTAACTTCGTGTATTTAGAGAGTAGAGAGTAGCATCACAGGTAGTTCGACGGATTCATTTTCTACTTTTTCCTGTATTTTTGTTTGCCTTTGAAAGTGGAATTACATCAATCAGTGCTCTTGATTGTAATAACTCACATGTATAATTCTCAACTATTGCTCGTTTGCACATCGTGCTAGAACATTACTAGCTAGTATATGGATCGTTACTTGCTAGGGTTACTCTTTCCCTGGAAATGCAGATTGGTCGAAATGCTGCACTCAATGTTAAGCTTCATCGCCTAGGGTTTGTGCTTGCAAATCTAAAATTGAACGTTAAGGAAATGTTTTGTACAATTCAATGGATGGCACATGATATGATGGAAAAGGAAATGGCTCCCTTTTTAGCTAAATTACCTCTGGTAGATCACGGTTCAAGAATTTTTTACTCAAGAAAACTTTCCATGCGAGGCTTCGGGGGGGGGGGTGTTCAGTGAGCCTACAGACAAAGCAGCCAACCGTATAAAGGCAATCGATCTTGATGCCGCTAAATATGATGGCTTTCAATAACCATTGATCGGAAATTTAATGGAGCTTACCTCCCTTGGAATAAGCAAAAACAATTTTCGAGGGCCAATACCAGGAACCATAGCTAACCTTCAAAAGCTCAACAGACTATTACCGTCTCAAAATCTCCTCACTGGCAGAATGCCTCAAGGAATCATCAATCTAAGCATCTTAAAATCTTAGACCTGTCACAAAACCACCTCTCTAGCAGAATTCCAGCCAATATTACCACTTTGAGAAGCTTGGGGCGGTTAATTAAGCTTGTCAAACAACGCATTGTTGGGCAGGCAACATACCGGACCTCTCTGGTTGTGGTAGCTGAATACATTAGATCTTAGTAGCAACAATCTAAAAGGAATTGTGCCTAATCTTCCAATAAACTTGAGAAGATTGTCTATGAGCCATAATGTGCTTACCAGGACACATTTCACCTGCAAGTGTCTTCAAACACCTCACGGTACTGGATTTGAGTGATCACAGGCTTTCAAGTCCCATTCCTCAGGAAGTTCTCACTTTGTCTATGGTAGTACGCCTAAATATCCCAACTAATAAATTCACAGAAATGGAGGTAATACCATACCCTTCAGCAGATTTACAGCTTCGAGTGTTGGATGCACACGCTAACCGGTTGCGCGGGCATCCACCCATCAGTTTAGTAAACATGGCGAGATTATCATCAATTGATCTTTCCCATAATCAGGTCTCTGGACGAATCCCAGTAGAATATGGACCAAAACCGGGGAGTTCATGGAAAAGCTTGTTCTTAGAAGACAATTTTCTAACGGGAAATCCTCCACCGCAGTTCATTGACAGGACAGTGGCAGTTTGCAACAGCCTTGCCCGCAATTGCTTAAGGTGTCCGCTGAACATACGCTTTTGCAGAGAACAATGGCCAGGCTTGGAGTGATCACAGAACTTGAGAAGTTACCATATTCACAGTGGATCATCATGAAAATTCTATGTACTCAAGTTTATAGTAGTAGTAATTTCCAATGGGATAGGTTTCTACTTCCTAATCAAGTGTGGGATACATGTTGAATTTGCATCCAAAATAAAGTTCAGTGGTTCCAGTGAAGGAGAATGTGTAATAATCTGTACCATCCATTAACGCATTTCCAGTGTTGAATAAATTTCCATTTATCCATAGGATAATTAATCTATAATGTTGCAGCTTACAATTTCTCAACACATAAAACAACATACACTTTCCCAGTTTTCAATGTGGGTGAAAAGCGAAGTGGATTCACATGCTTATCAGCAAAACAATCGCCTGTAAATCAGCTAATGTAGCAAAAAAATTCTGATATTCCGTTACTCTACAAATACATGTTTCTAACTACAACATAACAGAATGCAGTTTAGAGAAACCAATTAACACTAACATTGCCAAGCCATGCAAAAAGTGGGAACTGAACCAAACCAATGAGGAGCAAGAGATAATGGTGCCGGCTCGAATCAACGCTCCTCACCTCTGCAAAGAGTACTCTCTTCATTGTCTTCACCAAGAAAATTCCCATACATAGGCAGGTACATGGCATCAAAATGTAGTAAGAGTATCCAGGTAAGATCTTTCCAAGTACAGCAAAACACATGCCTGTGAAAGTATACCCAGCATATGCAACCATGTCTAACAAGGGTGCCTCCCCACTACCCAATGAAAGGAGTATTATTTTGAGTAATGCAACCTGCATAAACCAGCCAAGCAATCCCTTGACAAACAGCCAATTGAGAGCTTCTGGGCTAAACCTGGGAAAAAAAAAAAAAACCTAAACTTGAGAGCTCAGATGAAATTAATTTCCAAAGTAAAGATAAAAAAGGGTGTTGGAATTCAATGCTGTGATCCAATTCCAGAGATTGTTTGGCTGGTTTGAACATGCATCCTGTCCAAACCAGTCACGCAATCCCTTATCAAACAGCCAATTGATAGCTTCTGGGCTAAACCTAGAATCAAATGGAATTAAACTTGATCTCAGATAAAGGAAATTCAAGGGCCAAAGAAAGACAAACAAAAGATCTGGTTGAACAAAGATGTAAGCAAGTAATTGTTCATCCGGCTGAGAAATTACTTGCTTTATTGAAGCTTTACAGATGCACACACACAAGTCTTGACATGCACAAAAAAATAAGGAAGAGGAAAAAAAAGTGAGAGACAAAGGTGCAGTGCAAGATGCGGGAATCAGAGCGACAACTTTAAGCAACACTATCAAAATTGCCACCTTATGACTTCTGCCACGGACAGCAATAAAACTAACATGCAAAAAGAGCACTTTGAAAATAAAGGATTTCCCTTCATGAACCTCTCCATCTAGCAGTGAAGGTTTGGTAAAATAGCCACACAAAAAAAAAGGTTTTTTCCACCCTTTAGAACTATTATCAGACAGATCAACATGATACAGTTGTGTGCTAATCAACATTTGTAAGTGCTTACATTGCTTTTTGCTAACAGAGCTAACACCAAAAATAACTAGAAGCAGTTACCAAAATGCTATCCAAAAATCTGTATTGGACTATGACAAATTAAGGTTGTGAACATGAAAAAGTTTAGCATGGGTTATGTTTGGATGGGAACAAATAGGGCTAACAGAGAAGCTGTACATAGATGCATCCAATGCAAAAAATTGATAAGCTTGCCACCAGCACATGTAGGTATTAAGGCTAAGCTGGGTTGATTGGAGAATATAATCTACTTACTTTCCATTAAGTCCCAATGACAAGCCAGCAAGAACAACATAGGTACCAAATGCCATGAACGGAATGTACAGGTCTGGTGCATTTATATCATAGATTGGGGGTTTATAGGAAAGCCTGCCCCCTACTGGCTCAGTTATCCTTGTCCAATGTCCCTGAGAAAAGGATAGTAAGGACAAAAGGTCACGTCAATAGGAAAAAGATGGCATGCAAGCTAGAAGAAACATTAGATTAGATTACTTACCCTGTGCAGGAAAGGAAACAGAACAACCTTCAATTTGTTCCTCACATAGTGGTCATTCACTTGGAAATAGTATTGTGGATCAGAGAAGTATCTACTTATCTGTTTATTTGAAAGAAAATGTCAGCTAAAATCACATAGCTCTCAAACTAAACCACAACAATCTAATCTGTCTAAAATGAACCCATAGCATTTATGTAAATGGTGCCTTGTCAATAGTCTAAAGACACTAGCATGAGGCCTTGTAGTGTCCAACATAATCAAATCTGGGACTAGCGCATGCTCAACCAGAGCATCAACATTCAATTTGGCTTACAGCAAACTTAAACCAAAATGGTGTTTGACATGAAAGTCTCAGAGTGCTACTTACATTGCTTTGCACATACTCAGAACTCGATCCCAGAATTTTCTCTCCATAGGCACCCAGTCCACCTTTAATAAGTCCCGAGCCAGCTCCATAGAAGGCATTCCCAAATGGAGTGGGCTGAGGGTTGGTCGGAGGTCTTGGCACCCCAGGCTGAGGTCCCACATTGTTATACATTTCTGCACTTGAGAGGGAGAGAAATCAGAACAAGTTCGTGCAGAAGAACTGCTTATTAGCATTGAATATCTCTTAGCTGAGTCGATCAAGCACTGATTACTAATGGATGCTTAAATTCGAAACTTTTTCAAAACCCAATTGAATCCATAGTCATTTGAATAAAATAGAAATGAGGTTTCAAGCTTAACAGGGAACAACCGATCACACAATATTTTTAAGAAATGGGGATGACTGATGCATCCTTCAAATGAAACTGTAAACTTGAGACCTATGAAGTTTCCATATAATTCTAAAATCAAAATCCATTCTCTTCCATGTACTGCATATTCTCATAGTTTAATTGTCATATGGTAGAAGTTGAAATGTATACTCTTGATGGAAGCATATAGTTTCCATCTACTTTCAGAACTCAATACCTCGACAAATATCAGTACTCCTCGAATAGTCAGAACACCATATCATTTGGTATCAGCAGGATGGCCAGAATTCATGACTTCAAGGCATGGAAGTTTGTGTTCCAGGGTCTAGTTCCCCATTTGGACCATCTTCCAAACATCCCCCTTCCCGCCATCTATGCTAGCATGTAACACCAGTATATAAAGGCCCTGAAAAAAAGGATGCCTCCAGAATGCCCAACCATATTCTAGGCAGCAGACACAGACTCGAGCTATGCACTCATATGGAGCTCATGAAACAACAGACACAAAAAGGATGCTTCCAGAATGCCCATTGTTCATAAAAACACAGCCCCATCCACAGTCAAAATCCTCACACATCCTATATTCCCAAATATAATCCTCTTTTTTTTCCAAACAATTAAACACCGTCACTAAACCTTTCAAAACTCTCCCACCAATCCAAAATCCATCAAGCACCTCTCAGCACCTTCACTTCTACTTTAACAATTGACATCATAAACCACAACTCACAAAAATTACCCTACCCAAAATTGCATAACTACAAAATCCCTTACCAATCCTCTTTAGAAACCAAACTAATCACATTCATTCAAAAGCCACTAAAAACTTCCTTTTCATCCATATATTAACTCATAAATCCTCTGAAGTTCCGAACTTTACCAATAAAACAACAAAACCACCTCTCCATGACCCATCACCAAAACTCCCTCATCAACCCAAAATCCTAACAACCCATCTGAGTAAGTCCCACATCAATCTTAACCCCCAATTCCCAATTCAATTCCCAACAAAATCACACACACAAACACATACATGCCAGTCATTCAATCTATCAAATCTATTAGCATTTAAACAAATACAAACACATACAGAAAGATATATTGAATATGGATCTAAGATTATGACCTGGAGATGGTGTCAGCAAGTTTCCGGTGATCGGATCTTGGGTTTTCCGGTGATGGGCTTCTGTTCTATAAGGGCACCGCGCAAACTGTGTATGGGAATAACGGGTCCGAGGGTGCTATAAAGAGAGTGCGAATTATTTAAGCGGGGCGGCACGTTCAAGAAGTCTTTGATTTTTTATTCTTTACTTGCATCATTGGGGCAATTAGAGCCTCACATGTAGATGGTAACCTAGATGTTAAACTTGGCTTGAATTGATGGTTTGGCCTTGAAAATTGAGGATTTAAATTAAATTAAATTAAATTAAATATTAATTTAATAAAACTTGTTTTACTTGATAAAACATTTTATTATTCAATTAACCTCTTCAAATTTAGCTTGGTAAATACTAACTGTTTTGTTTTTTTGTTATAAAAATATTTTTTTGTTTTAAATAAATATTTTTTAATATTTTTAAATCATTTTGATGTGCTGAAGTCAAAAATAATTTTTTAAAAATAAAAAAAAATATTATTTTAATGTATTTTATAGTAAAAAACACTTTAAAAAACAACCGCTATCACACTTTCAAATACCTCTTAAAAAATAAAAAAAATAATTTTAATAAAATAGCTACTTCATCTTGATATAGTGATTTATAAATTGACAAAATAACTTAGTAATACAAGTTTTTTTTCAAATTAATTATTGAGTTAAGTTTTACAACTAGTTTTTTAAATCTTAAGTTGCCTAATGATTTTCTATAATTAATAAATTCTTAAACTTTTAAATTTTTTTTTTTATTTTTAATTTATGGTGAAGAAGGTATTATTATATCAACTTTTACATTTTTAAATTAAAAACAAACAATTTATATTCTAATTGGTTCAATAATAAGAATTTTTTTAATAACCTCTTTTCCAAGCAAATGCATTTCTCAATTGGTTTTCCCGATAATTTTTTTATTTTATATAAAACTCTTCATTTAAATATGAAAAAGTTACATATTAATTTTCAATGTACAATTTCCAAGTGAAAAAGATTTTTTATTTTAGAATATTTATACCAACATAAATTCTTAGCTCACCACTATATTTAAGCCAACACCTTAAGGTGTTAATTCAAGATATTAATTTGTGATAAACTAATTATTAGTTATGGAAATTGATTTTGCTTTAAATAAGTTTCGCAATAAAAAAGCATTTTTAAATAAATTGATAATGGTAAGAAAATAATAATTAATTGATCTCATAACCTCTATGATAAATAGTTTCTCATCCAACTTACCACGGAAATAAATTTTTTTTTATCTAGATATTTCTGCAATTAAGTTTTTTATGATCAAATATTAAATAAATCATTCTGATAATGTTATAAATAAATATAAAATGATAATTTTCAAAAAATAATTCAGCCAAGCCTCTCCCACAAAGGAGGATGAGTTCACTTCATGGACGTGGATTTAAGTTGGATTTTATTTTGAGCCGATTTTTTTTATTATTAAAATAATATTTTTTTAAAATGGTATTGTTTTTAATTTTTTAAAAAAAGCTTTTTAATCAACATGTTTTAAAAGTTTTTTTAAAATTATAACTTGGTTTTAATGCTAAATTATATTTTTTAATTAATAATTAATTTAAAAAAAGTACAATTTAGGTACTATAACTATAAAACAAAGTATTATTACAATACTCCAACATTTTTGTTCCCATCCCAAAACAGGGTTTTCCTTTGAAAAAAATAAGAAAATTTAAAAACTTTTATTTCTTTTAGGAACTCACAAGGGAGTGTAGAGTGTAGACCCATCAACTGTCAAGGCCTTATCTCCCTATACAATTAACCCAATCCCATTTCCACGCAAACGATTCCCTTCCTTCTCAACGCCAACACTCTTACAATCCCTTGCTCATGTTTCTCTATCTGTCGTAACAGGTGAGTTTCAATACTCCATTGCTGTAAGTTGCCATAGCACTTCATCTTCACACCATATACATGGTACAACACAGTAGACACCAACTGGGTTCTTCCAGTTTTTGGTAAAGTTGGTTTTTTTGGTCCATTTCTTCGTATTTCTGAGCTGCAAAGTTTCTTTTTTCTTTTTTAATTATTATTATTCTTTATGATGCTCCGGTTTGTTCATCTAGGCAATATTTGTTTGTTTGTATATTTTTTTTTAACCTTAGGAATTGATGATGGAATAAGAAGGATTGTAATTCTTGATGTTAGTGAACTAAACAAAATTAAACAAAGAATTGGAGTGAGATTTCATTCCATTTTCAATCTTAGAGTGAACCAAATACGACCCTTTTGGATAAAGTTTCTATCTTTTTTACTTTAGTAATGTTTATTTTACTTGGGAATTGATGATGGAAATTTGAATGATTTGACTACTTGATTCCAGGGAAGCAAAGAACATTAAACTAAGGAATGACATTGTTTGAGTGAACCAAACATGATCCTTTGTATAAAGTTGAAATCTTTTTTCTTTTTTTTAATGAATATATGATACTATCACTTTCTGCTTGATATTGCAGGGGATTCCATGGAATAACATCAAAAGCCATTTTTAGTTTGTTTAAAATACTTTAGTGACTAATACAATTCTATTCACGAAAAAAAAACAAGAACCATATGGCTATTGCTGCTTTAGGACCAGCTACTTCGCTCCGGTTAAACTCGGGGTCTACTCTTCGGTTGCTGTCTTTCTACCCCATATCAAACCCTAGTAACCTCCCTGAAATCCTCAAAACAATAACGAAACCTCATGCCATACCTCCAAAGTTCCACCATTTTTTTCAACTTTCAGGTTTGCCTCGCCGGAGGTTCTTCTGCAGTGTGATTTCTGGAGCTCTACAGTCTAACGAGAGTGCAAAAGTGGGATTTTTGGAGAAGGAGAAGAGTGAAGTGGGAAATAGAGTTGGAGAATTTAGAAAAAAGTTGAAGATTGCTGATATAAAGGGTGGTCCAGATGAAGGGTTGGATCGTGTAGGGAAGACCATTGTTGTGATGGGTTGGGTTCGTACTCTTCGTGTTCAGAGCAGTGTTACGTTTATTGAGGTAATAATGGTGTTTACTCGTATGATTTCTATGATAAAGTTGTTTTAAATTGAACTATGATAAGCTGATGGGGATGTCTGTTGTTAAACATATACAGGTTAATGATGGTTCATGCCTATCAAACATGCAATGTGTAATGGGATTGGAGGCTGAAGGTTATGATCAGGTCTTATTACCATAAACAATAAAGTCATGCATATAAATTTTCTAATTCTTTAATTTGCAGTGGAACATAATCGCTTTGGACTTGACATCTTAGGGGTTGTCCAATAACAGAAAACCATTTTCCTTTTCTATTTTCAGTTTTCTTCTCTTTTTTTAATTT
>Ga0325400_1003701_pt1 | contig 13931 bp, 11 predicted proteins | sample PopdelMetagenome_2_FD_205662 | JGI IMG/M metagenome (GOLD analysis project Ga0325400, IMG submission 205662) | Populus deltoides microbial communities from Bellville, Georgia, United States - Xylem-PdKOR-R1 | ecosystem: Host-associated > Plants > Phyllosphere > Stem > Wood/Secondary xylem... | reverse complement strand
TCCTCCTCCAGCAACACGTCCAGCCGCGCCTGGAACGGCCCGAGCTTTGGCAGCGGCTGCACCTCGCGCCGGTAGCCCATGTCCGCCTCCGGTGACCGGATCGCCTTGCGCACCACACCGCGCGACAAATGCAGGTCCCGCGCTATCGCCTTAATGGCCTTGCCCGACGCGTGCTCGCGCCGGATCCTCAACACCGTCTCCAATACCAGCATCCCGATCTCGCCGCCTGACACATCGCCAAGCGAGCAGCCTAGACCACCGGGATGAGGGGTCTTTTTTCGACGCCGATCACCCCGCTACCGGGGTCCTTTTTCCACGCCGATCCACATTGATCGTTCTGCCGGAGCGAGCGCCGGATGCCCTGCTTGCCGACAAGGGCTACGATGCCGACGCCATCCGCGCTGACCTCGCCAAACGAAAGATCAAACCCGTCATCCCCGGCCGGTCAAACCGCCGGGTGAAGATCGAGCACGACCGCACGCTCTACAAGCAGCGCAATCGTATCGAGCGAATGTTCGGCCACCTCAAGATCAACCGAGCCATCGCCACGCGCTATGACCAACTGGCCAGCAGCTTCCTCGGCATGGTCCATCTGGCCACCGCCAGATACTGGCTTAAATTTGTCCACGCCGCCTAGGACGCGACAAATCCGCCGTCGGTGCGCGTGCCGGCGTCCAGAACACTAACCCCGGACGCCGTCATCCATTGGTCACGTCGCCGGAGTTCGGCAACGCCCTTGATCGCCCTGCTCCAGCGAGCGCTCAGGCTATCCAGCCGCTAACCCGCCCCGGTGCGGCCCTCCCGGGCTGTGGATCAGCGCCGCCCCGCCCTGCGCATCTGCGCCTCGGCGTAGTTGAACGATGACAGGACGTCGGTCTGCGAAGGATCGCCGCGCCCGATTCGGCTGTTGACCCGCGACTGGACGCGGTTGCCGATGCGGGTGCTGATCCGCCCCATCGGCTTGTCGGTCAGTACCGCCTGTCCCTCGCCCATCTGCCCGGGCACCACCACGCGCCCTTGCCGCACCTGCTGCGCCGACACGGACGTGCTGGCACACAGGAGGGTGACACCCAACACCCGGATGATGTTGCGGTCTCCGGTTTTCTTCACGTCCCGTCCTCTTGCCGACCTGTATGACCACCGGGGTACAGGCGAACACGATCGATTTGCCCGCTCAACCCCGACACCATGTCGGAAGGACGCGCAACCAGTACAAGCGTCTGGATCGGACATCCGGCGGGTACCTCGAACTCGCCCTCCGCCTTTCCAGAACTCTGTGAGACACGGCCCAGTTCGCGGCCGTCGGCGCAGGTCAGCGTCCAATAGGGCAGTGATCCTGCCGGCTGCTCGATCCCGCTGCCTTGCGCTTGGAGACGATAGTTGCCGGGCGCTAGCAATTGCGTCTGCCGCAGCAGCGGCCCGCCGATGCTGGCCGGTGCCGAAAAGGCGAACACGCCACCTCGATCGCCACGCTGGATCGAGGTGCTGACGCCGCCATCGTTGATCGGAGACCAGTCGAACAAGGTTGGGGTGTCGGCTCCGGCAGTGAAATCCGGGTCGCGCGACCGGCGGCGATTTACCGCCGGGCGGATCGCGGCGTAATAGGACCAGGCGTCGTCAATGAAGTTTCGAAAGACCAGTAGGTTGATGATCTCGGCGCTTGCCACCCCCTGCACCGACAAGCCGACCCGGCGGACCCCGGTCAGCAGGCGGGCGGTAGCCTGCGGGTCCGGCCCCCGCACGGCCACGTAGGTGAGGAACGTGTCGCCCCAGCCCGGCCGCCCGGCTAGCGTTCGGGTCAGGGCGGTGCGGATCGCCGGATCGGCGATCGCGCCCGCCAGTACCGGGAACAGCAGGTCCGGCGCGGTGCGCGATACGCGCAAGGCGGTGTCGTAATGGGTCAGCACGTCTTTCACGTCACCGCGCCCGACCGCGTCTTCAATCGCCCAGAGCTGGGTGTTGACGTCACGCCGCGACAGCGCCTGGGAATAGGTGAACAGTCGCCTCGCCGCTGCGGTGTCGCCGCGGACCTGGGCATCGAGACCCAGCGTCGATACTGCGACCACCGCTGTCGGGTCCTGCAACAAGGCGGCTCGCGCTAGTCGGTCGGCCTGCGTCCGATCCGCCGGCGTCGCCTCGACCCCGGCAAGGGCCTGGGCGGCCTGTGCGGTGATCCGCCCGTCGCCGGAGGACATGGCATGCGCACGCTCCGGGTTGCTGACCCGGATGGGATAGGCCAGCGTCCGCGTCAGGCTGGCATAACCGAGCAGCGCCGCTGCCAAGGCTAGCAGCCCCCGCACCCCCCATTCCGAGGCAGACCGCGCCCCTGATCGGTGTCGCCGGGGCATCAGCCGCGCGACGCCTTGGCCCCGCCCTCCTGCCGGCCATAGCCATAGCCGTACTCGTAGCCATAGCCGTAATGCGCCTTGCGCGCCTCGAACTTGGTGAGCACCCCGCCGATGATGCGGGCATTGGCGCTGGCCAGCCGACCCAGTGCGGTCCTGACCAGGCTCGATCGGATGCCGTGCGATTCTACTGCATAGATCACGCCTTCGACCCGGCTGGCGATCAGCGGCGCGTCGGCCAGGCCCATGACCGGCGGCGAGTCTACGACCACATGGTCATAGGTTTCGAGCAGGCGCTCGATCAGCAGCGACAGGCGGCTGCCAGTCAGCAGTTCAGCCGCGTTGGGCGGGATGGGGCCGGCCGACATGGCAGTGAAGCCGAGGTCCGCCATTGGAAAGGTCATCGCCTCGATATTGTCCTGGCCCGACAAGAAGTTGCTGAGGCCATAGTCATGATCGACTCCGCCCAGGTGGTGGACGGAGGGCGAACGCATGTCGCCATCGACCAGGATGACCTTGCGCTGGGCACGCGCGAGCGTCGTCGCCAGCGCCAGGGCGGTGGTCGACTTGCCTTCGGCCGGCCGGGTCGAAGTGACCGCGAACGAACGCGGCACGCCGTGCTCGGTGGTAAAGGCGAGATTGGTCTGCACCGCCAGATAGGCGTCGACGAGGTCGGACTTGCGGTCGAGCAGCTCTTCGCGCGGGGTGCCGTTCTCCACCTTGGGCACCGAGCCGAGCAGCGGCAGCCCCAGCCGCCGCTCGACCTCGGCCGGATCGGCGATCGCCTCGTCGATCTGCTCCAGCCCGAACGCGGCCAGTGCGCCCAGGCCAAGCCCGGCGAGCAGCGAGAGAAGGAGGTTGATCATCAGCCGCGGGCTGGACGGCGCGTGCGGCACGTCCGCGGGGTCGACCACGGCGACGTTGTTGATGCCCACGCCGCCCGCGACGCCAATCTCCTTGAAACGCTGGAGCAGGCCGTCATACAGGGCGCGGTTGGTGTCCACCTCTTGCTGGTAGATGTTGTACTGGATGGAACGCCGACGTAGGTCGAGATAGCTGTCCTTGAGCTGGTCCACCTTGCGCTGCAACGCCTGTTCACGGTCCTGCGACTGACGGTAGTCGGCAAGCAGCGAGCCCGACACGCGGCCTTCCTCCCGGCTAATCGAGCGATCCAGCTGGTCGATCTGCGACTTGATCGCCTGGGCGGCCGGGTATTGCGGCTCGAACTGCGTCAACAGCTTGCTGTAGTCGCCCGCCAGCTCCGCGCGGCGCTGGCGCAGGCTGTTGATCGCCGGGTTGCGTAATGCCTCCTCCGAAGCGCCGGACCCGCCGACCTGCCGATAGCGCGCTTCCGCCTGGATGCGTTCGGCGGTTGCCTGCGACAGCACCGTGTTGAGCGCGGACAGGTCGTCGGCGACGATCGATCGCTCGGACGTGGTGCGGCCGTCGCCGGATTGGCCGGGCAGGTTGATGATGCGCTGCGCCGAGGCATAGCCGACCAGCTGGCGCTGGCTCTCGTCCAGCCGCTCCTTGGACTGCGCCAGCTGCCGCTGAAGCAGGTTGCGGCCATAGGAGGTCGCCTGGATCTTGCGCTCCAGGTTGGTCTGGATGAAATTGTCCGCCCAGGCATTGGCGACGCGCGCCGACAGCGCGGGGTCGGGGCTGGTGAACTTGATGTCGACCAGCCGCGACAGGCGGGTCGGCGCGACGTCCAGGTTGGCGCGCAGCACCTCGCCCGCCACCCGCTGCCGCGTCGCGCGCCCCGACACGGGATAGCGCCCATTGACGGGCTGGAACGCCGGGTCCTTGGGTGACACGCCGAACAGCTCGAAAAACTTCTGGTCGTCGACGAGCCTGAGCTGGGTCGCCACCCGCTCGGACAGGGCGCGGGACTGGAGGAGGCCGTATTGGGTCTGGTAGAACTCCTGGTCCCCGGCGCCGCCCTCGCGTTCGACGCCCTGGAAGCTGGTGACCTTGTCCGCCTCGCGCGAGATCTCGACGGTGGTGACCGCAGTGTACTTGGGCGTCATCAGCAGCGTGACGATGAGCCCCAGCAGGACGCAGGTCGCGACCGCGCCCAGGATGACGTAGCGCCAGCGCATGGCGATGCGAAGATACTGACGGATGAGCGGCAGGCGATCCGCATCCGCGACCGCGCGCGGCTCGCCGATCCCCGGCCGTGTCGGGCCCAGGCCGCCTCGCAGATTGGGGGAAACCACGTTCATGACGGCGGGGGACCTTATTGCAGGATCGCGATGAGCGGCCCCGCCAGCAGCGGGGACAGCGCGACGAAGTCGCGGAACAAGCGGCGCTGCGGCGAGTCCCCGACGATGACGACGTCGTTGGCGTAGATCGGCGGGTCGTCATAGGCGCCACGCCGGATCGCCGCGACGTTGTACAGCCCGGCCATCTTCTGGTTGTTGACGGTGCGCAGGATCACCACGTCGTCGGCGCTGGCGAACTCCGCCAGCCCGCGCGCCGATGCGATCGCCCGCATCAGCGTCATCTGGTTGGTGACCGGGTACAGCCCGGGCTCGCCCACCTGCCCGTCGATCGTCACCACCTGACTGACGGAGTTCTTGATGTTGACGGTGACTTCCGGGTTGCGGACGTAGCGTCGGCGCAGCGCCGCCTCGATTGCGTCGGCCAGTTCCTCCGCGGTCTTGCCACGCGCGTCGATGGTGCCGGCCAGCGGCATGGCGATGCGCCCGCTGGCGTCTACCTGCATCTCGCGGCTGAGGTCGGATACGTTGAACACGTCGACCTGGATGGTATCGAGCGGGCCGATCAGCGCCGGCCGGTCGGCCGCGGTCAGGTCGCCGCGATTGGGCGCGGGCAGCACGCTGCTGTCCTGAACGACTGTCAGGCGCTCGGTGGACTGAAGCGGAACCTTGCCGCCACAACCCGCCAACGCGGTCGCAAGCAACACAGCAATACAGGAATTACGCATGCGCCGAGCGGTTTCCAGGATGGCGGGAACGATCGGCATCTATAGTGGCTGCGTCCTCGCCGGTAAAGCTGGGGTCGGTCGTCCACCCCTGCCCCGCCCGTACCTGCCCGGCCCGGCTAGGTGCCTCGCTCAGCCAGAAGCCGGCGATCACGACCAGCGCCATGACTATGGGGGTGCGGGCCGGATAGTCGAACGCGCTGGCGACCACGATCAGCAGCAGCATCGCCGACCCCAGCTTGGGCAGCGCATGCCGCATCCCGGCACCAGCCTGCCAGGCGCGAGCGGAAGCGACGGTCCACCACAACAGGCCCGCCAGCAGCAGCAGCCCGCCAGCCAGCCCGGCGTCCAGCACGATCTCGAGCAGGTCGTTATGGGCGTGGTTGAAATAAGTGGGCTTCAGGAGTGCAAAGGGCTCGTGCATCCGGAATATGGGGTCGAAGCTGCCCAGCCCGGTCCCCCACGGGAAATAGGTTCTGGTCATGGCGAGCACGGTGGGCAGCCCGCGGCTGCGCATGTCCTGTCCCTCGTCGCCCGCGAAGACCCGGTCGATCGATACCGCCCGGTCCGCCGCAAGGCTGATCAGGACAAAGATGGCGACGGTGCCGATCACCCCGGCGATCAGTGCCGGAAACACCCAGCGCGGATAGCCCGCCAGCGCCTTCCTGATGCCCTGGCGCGACAGCACCAGCCCCAGAACAAGCGCGAGCATACCCAGCACCAGCCCGGCGCGCGACCCGCTGGCCAGGATGGTGAGGATGAACAGCAGCATCAGGCCGACCGCCACGGGCGCCCGCCACCCCGGACGGCGCCCGTCCAGCATGGCCCAGACTGGCGCGGCCAGAATGCCGAGCGCCAGGCACAGCGCGAAATGGTTGCGATTAGCAAAGGTGCCGCTCATCTGCCCGGGCGATTCATTGATCAGCGGATTGTCGATGCCCGCGCCCGACAGCTGGAGCAGTCCCACCAGGGTGGAGGCCGTGACCAGCCCGAGGATCAGCGCCGGCAGCCGGGCCCGCTCCGCATCGATGGTCCCCGCCAGCAGCAGGAACGTCACCACCGGCACGATCAGCGACGATGCCGCATTGATCGTGGCTCCCGGCACGATCGACCATGGCCGCCACGGCTGGTCCTGCCCGCTTGCCGCGGCGGCCTCCATCAGGATCCGGCGCCCAGGAAGCGATGGCCAGATTCCCGGCGGCAGCGGCAGGAGTTGAAGGAGCACGAGCAGCACGGCCAGCGCGAGCAGGATCGCCACGGGCCGGGCCGGGCCCCAGGTCGGGCGCGGGCCGAACAGCACCGCGACGATCAGCGCGATCCACGCCGTGGCCCGCACCACCACCTGCCCCGTCGCGTCCGCCCGCGACGCCCCGCCGGCGACCAACAGGATCGCTAGCAGCCCGCAAAGCAGGACAAGGGCCAGGCTTGGCCGGAAGCGCGGGCCGGAACGGCGGGACATGGTCATGGTGGCGGGGCGCTTAAGCCATCCCGTTCCGCGACGGAACGGGTAATGCGACCGCGGCGGGATAGCGCACCGGTGTCCGGCGCTCCGCGGGGGCCGGACGCGGATCGCCGCTTTCCGGACGCTGCTCGGATCGGGTGGCGGCCCAGCGCATCTCCACCCAGTCAACGATGCTGCTGGCGGGCTGGAACTCGGCCACCAGCTCGCACAACAGCGCGCGCGCCGGCTCCACCTCGCCATCGTCGATCAGTTGCTCCATCCGGTCCAGCCGCTCGCGCAGCCGGACCCAGGGCAGGTAGTGCTCGTTCGCCATCATGATGCGCGGATGCGCGGTCGGCCGGGGATCGTCGCCGATCAACAGCTCCTCGTACAGCTTCTCGCCCGGCCGCATCCCCACCGTCTCGATCTCGATGTCGCCGTCGGGGTTCTCCTCTGACCGGAGGGTGAGGCCGCACAGCTCGATCATGTTGCGGGCGAGATCGATGATCCGCACCGGTTCGCCCATGTCGAGCACGAACACCTCGCCGCCCCGCGCCATCGCGCTGGCCTGCACCACCAGCTGCGCGGCCTCGGGGATGGTCATGAAATAGCGGGTGATGTCGGGATGGGTAATCGTGATCGGGCCGCCCTGGCGGATCTGCTCGCGGAACAGCGGCACCACCGATCCGCTGGAGCCGAGCACGTTGCCAAAGCGCACCATGGAGAAGCAGGTCCCGGTCCCCTCGGCCGCCAGCCCCTGGAGCACCAGTTCGGCCAGCCGCTTGGTCGCGCCCATGATGTTGGTCGGGCGCACCGCCTTGTCCGTGCTGACCAGGACGAAATCCTTGACCCCCAGCCGCGCGGACAGTTCGGCGACCCGCAGCGTGCCGATCACGTTGTTGCGCAGGCCCTCCAGCGGGTTGTGCTCGACCAGCGGCACATGCTTGTAGGCGGCCGCGTGGAAGACCATGTCGGGTGCCCAGGCGCGGATGATCCCCTCCAGGCGGGCAGCGTCGACCACCGAGCCGAGCAGCGGCACTACCTCCACCTCCGACACCTCGGTCAGGTTGCGGTGGATCGCGTACAGCGCATATTCGCTGGCCTCGAGCAACAGGATGCGCGCCGGGCCCGCCGCCACGATCTGACGGCACAGCTCGCTGCCGATCGATCCACCGGCCCCCGTGACCAGCACCGTGTGGCCGGCGATCTTGCCGCGCACGGCCTTGGCCTCCGGCTCCACCGGATCGCGGCTCAGCAGGTCCTCGATGGTCAGCTCACGCAGGTCGCCAGCATCGACCCGGCCGTGCGCCAGGTCCATCAGTCCGGGCAGCGTCCGCACCCCGATCGGCAGGCCGCGCAGGCCCTGGATGATCTCGTTGCGGCGCTTGCGCGGTGCCGACGGCAGCGCCAGCAGCACGTCCGTCACTCCCCGCCGCTCGATCAGCTCGGACAATCGCCCAGGCGCATAGACCGGCAACCCCGTGACCCGGGTGCCGTACAGCGACCGGTCGTCGTCCAGGAATCCCAGCACGCTCGATTCCCGACTGGTGCCCATCGCCGCTGCCAGCTGGCGACCCGACGACCCGGCGCCATAGATCAGCACCCGCCGCGTCGGCCGGGCGTCGATCAGCCGCCGCATCTGGCCGCCCAGCACGTAGCTGACCGCCAGCCGCACCGCGCATACTGCCAGGAACAGCAGGATCGGCTGGATGATCCCCACCGTGCGGGGAACGTTGTCGATCGCATAGGCGGAGATGATCGTGAGGTAGCACAGGCCATAGGCCATGCACGCCAGCGCGGTTGCCGGGATGATCTCCGGCCCGGCGCGGCGGAACGCCACCCGGTATAGCCCGGCCACATGAAAGGCGGGCAAGGCCAGCAGCACCGACAATCCCACGGCCAGCGTGGGTCGCCCGGCCAGCGACACGAAATGCCCCAGCCGCAGGTAATAGGCGATCCACACCGTCAGTGCGCACAGCACGATGTCGATGACGGCGGCCATCAGCCGCTTGGACCCCCTGGGCAATGCCAGCAGCGGGCGCGCAACCTTGCCGAACGGCATCACAACCCCCACTCGATACGCACGCACACCAGCCGCATGAGCCCCGTCCAGCCACCCTTGCATACCGAACCCGCGCAAGGACGGCGCTGGAAACGGCACGGACGATGACTAGCCGTCGCTGTTGATTGCCATCCGGGTAGCACGTACAGCCCCGCCCGTTCAACTCGCGCCGGTCCCACGGATGGGCGCCGCATCCGTGTGATAACTGGAAAAGCGCATGTTCGACAACAAGGTACTGCTGATCACCGGCGGCACCGGCTCGTTCGGGTCGACCGTGCTCCAGCGCTTCATCGGCGAGCCGTTCAAGGAAATCCGCATCTTCTCGCGCGACGAGAAGAAGCAGGAGGACCAGCGGCTTCGCTACCGCGACCCGCGGCTGCGCTATTACATCGGCGACGTGCGCGACATCCGCTCGATCGCGGGCGCGGTGAAGGACGTCGACTACATCTTTCACGCGGCCGCGCTGAAGCAGGTGCCCTCCTGCGAGTTCCACCCGATGGAGGCGGTTAAGACCAACGTCATCGGTACCGACAACCTGCTGGAAGCCGCGATCGCGGCCGGAGTGTCGCGCGTCGTGTGCCTGTCGACCGACAAGGCAGTCTACCCGATCAACGCCATGGGCATCTCCAAGGCGCTGATGGAAAAGGTGATGGTGGCGAAATCGCGCCTCGCGCTGGGCACCCGCACCGTTATCACCGGCACCCGCTACGGCAACGTGCTCGCCAGCCGCGGCAGCGTGATCCCGCTGTTCGTCGACCAGGTCCGCCAGAACAAGCCACTGACCGTCACTGACCCCTCGATGACGCGCTTCGTGATGACGCTGGAGGAGGCGGTCGACCTCGTCCTCTATGCCTTCGAGAACGGGCAGAACGGCGACCTGTTCGTGCAAAAGGCGCCCGCCGCGACCATCGACGTGCTCGCCCGCTCGGTGCTGGAACTGTTGGGCAAGGACGGCCACCCGATCAAGGTGATCGGCACCCGTCATGGCGAGAAGCTGTACGAGGCGCTGCTCAGCCGCGAGGAGATGGCGATCGCGGAGGATCGCGGCACTTATTACCGCGTGCCGCCCGACAATCGCGACCTCAACTACGCCCAGTTCGTCGAGGAAGGCGAGAAGGAGATCAGCGAGGCGCACGACTTCAACTCGCACAACACCCGGCGGCTGACCCAGCCCGAGATGACGGACATCCTGCGCCGCCTCCCGTATATGCAGTCGGTGCTGCGCAACGCGGACGACGACAAGTGACTGGACGCCGGATCGCCGTCACCGGTGCGGACGGCTTTGTCGGCCGCAACCTCGCGGTACGGCTGGGCGAGCTGGGCGACACGGTGCTGCCGCTCACCCGCGCGAGCACCCCCGAGGACTGGCACCGCGCGGTCGCGCAGGCCGACGCGGCCGTCCACCTGGCGGGCGCCAATCGCCCCGCCGATCCGGCCGAGTTCATGGGCGTCAACGCCGGCACCGCCGACCTGCTGGCGCAGGCGGTCGCGGCCAGCGGGCGGCCGGTGCCGGTGATCTACGCCTCCTCGGCCAAGGCGACCGACGACACCGACTATGGCCGCTCCAAGCGCGCGGGCGAGGACCGGCTGCTCGCCCTGGGCGCAGAGACCGGCTCGCCCGTGTACGTGTTCCGGCTGGTCAACGTGTTCGGGAAATGGGCGCGGCCGGACTATAATTCGGCGGTGGCGACCTTCTGCCACAACATCCCCCGCGGCCTGCCGATCGCGATCCACGACCCCGCCTCGCCCTTGAGCCTCGTCTATGTCGACGACGTGGTGCAGGCGTTCCTGGACGTGCTGGACGGCAAGGCCGCACCCGGCTTCGTCGAGGCAAGCCCGGTCTACCGGACCACGGTGGGCGAGGTTGCGGACACCATTCGCGGCTTTCGCGACGACCGCGACGACAACCTGATCGCGTCGGTCGGCACCGGTCTGGCCCGCGCGCTCTACGCCACCTATGTGTCGGCGCTGCCCCCGGCCGAGTTCGCCTATCCGATCGCCAGCCATCGCGATCCGCGCGGCAGCTTCTCGGAAATGCTCAAGACGCGCACCAGCGGGCAGTTCTCCTACTTCACCGCGCATCCGGGCGTCACGCGCGGCGGCCACTACCATCACACCAAGACCGAGAAGTTCTTGATTGTCCATGGCGAGGCGCTGTTCCGCTTCCGCCACGTCGTCACCGGCGAGACCCACGAGATCCGCACCTCGGACGCCGAACCGGTGATCGTCGAGACGGTGCCGGGCTGGGCGCACGACGTCACCAATGTCGGCGACGGCGAGATGATCTCGCTGCTCTGGGCCAACGAGATCTTCGACCGCGATCACCCCGACACCATCGCCGCCAAGGTAGCCTGACATGAAGCGCATGAAAGTCATGACCGTGGTCGGCACCCGGCCCGAGATCATCCGCCTGTCGCGGGTGATGGCGGCGCTGGACGCCCATGCCGACCACGTCCTGGTCCATACCGGCCAGAACTACGACTACGAGCTCAACCAGGTCTTCTTCGACGACCTGCAACTGCGCAAGCCCGACCACTTCCTCGAGGTCGCGGGCGGCACCGCGGCCGAGACGATCGGCCGGGTCATCATCGCCGTCGACGCGGTGCTCGAAGCCGAGCGCCCGGACGCGATGCTGATCCTGGGCGACACCAACAGCTGTCTGGCGGTGATCCCCGCCAAGCGGCGCCGCATCCCCGTGTTTCACATGGAGGCCGGCAACCGCTGCTTCGACATGCGCGTGCCCGAGGAGATCAACCGCCGCATCGTCGACCATACCGCCGACATCAACATGCCCTATTCCTCGATCGCGCGCGACTACCTGCTCGCCGAAGGGCTGCCGCCCGACCGGGTCGTCAAGACCGGCAGCCCGATGTTCGAGGTGCTGAGCCACTATCGCCCCGGCATCGACGCCTCGCGCGCGCTGGACGAACTTGGCGTCGAGCCGGGCCGCTACTTCGTGGTCAGCGCGCATCGCGAGGAGAACATCGATTCCGAGGTGAACCTGCGCCGGCTGCACGAAACGCTGAACGCGGTCGCGGCGCGGTACGACGAGCCGATCCTGGTCAGCACCCATCCGCGCACCCGCAAGCGGATCGAGGCGCACGGGCTGGCGTTCCACCCGCAGGTGCGCCTGCTCAAGCCGTTCGGCTTCCTCGAGTACAACGCGCTCCAGATGCACGCACGCGCGGTGCTGTCCGACAGCGGTACTATCAGCGAGGAAAGCTCGATCCTGAACTTCCCCGCGCTCAACATCCGCGAGGCGCACGAGCGGCCCGAGGCGATGGAGGAAGCGTCGGTGATGATGGTCGGCCTAGGGCAGGAACGCGTGCTCCAGGCGCTCGACATCTTGGGGGCGCAGGGCCGCGGGCAGGCCCGCACGCTGCGCCCGGTCGACGATTATGCGATGCCCAACGTGTCGGACAAGGTGCTGCGCATCATCGTCAGCTACACCGACTATGTGAAGCGCACGGTGTGGAAGGCGTACTGACCACAGGCCCCGACCCGCGCCTGACCGGCCGGCTGCTCCCCTGCGGGCAGCAGGCGGCACCGCTGCTCCTGTGCATCCATGGCGGTGGGTGCCACGGCGGCTATTTCGACATGAAGGGATTCTCGGTCGCGCAGGCCGCGCTGGGCCGCGGGTTCGACGTGCTGCTGGTGAACCGTCCTGGGCATGGCGGCAGCGCCCCGCCCCGGACCGCCAGCCCGATCGCGGAGGCCGCGGAGCTGCTGCCTGGGCACCTCCTGCCGATCCTGGCGGCACGCGCGTCTCCCGACCTCTTCGTGATCGGCCATTCGATCGGTGGAGCCGTCGCGCTGATGCTGGCGGCCGCCAACCGGCTGCCGATCCGTGGCGTGGCGGTGTCGGGAATCGGCCGCATCCCCAGCGGCGCCGCGCTCGCCTGGCTTGCCGAACAGGCGCAGGCCGACCCCGAACCGCCGCCCGAGTTCTTCTTCGGCCCCGACGGCAGCTACGAATGGCGCGGACCCCTGGCGCTGCGCCGCGTGGTCGAGCCCTGGCATCCCGACGAGCTGGAGGACGTGCGCGTCGACTGGCCCGCCCGGTTCGACACGGTCGCCGGCGCGATCACGGTGCCTGTCGCGTTCCACCTGGCCGAACACGAGCGTATCTGGCGCGCCTCGCCGGCCGACGTGGCCGACGCGGCCGCCCGCTTCACCCGCTCGCCTCTGGTCGAGGCGGGCGTCCTGCCGGACGGCGGACACCTGTACGAGATCCACCGGCGCGGGGGCGAACTGGCGGCGATGCAGCTGGCGTTCCTGGCTGCCGGCAGCGCCTGACCGATCAGGCCGGGCGGAGTGCCCGCTGGCCGAACCGGATGAACAGCACCGCGCAGCAGGCGGTGACGCAATAGCCCGCGGTTACACCCAACAGGCCCGCCTCCACCGTCCGGAACCGGAGCAGGTACACCAGCAGCAGGTTGGTGGCGGTGCCCGCCACCACGAACCCCGCCCAGCGTCGATACTGTCCCGATGCGACATACAGGCTGACCAGAAAGGCGTTGAGCGTGCCCGCGGTGATCGCGACCGCGGCGATGGTCGGCTGTGCCGGGCCATAGGCGATGATGTTGCGGAAGATCGGGATCCAGGGCGCGGCGAGATACACCAGCAGGAAGCTCAAGATCCCGAACGCGGCACCGCACCCGATCACCGTCAGGGTCAGCCGCCACGTCTTGGCCGTGTCGCCCGCCGCGATGTAGCGCACCAGGGTCTGGAAGAAATAGCCGCTGATCTGGATGGGCACGAACAGGAAGATGTTGACCATCTGCAGCATCACGCTGAACAGCCCGATCGCGCCGATCCCGATCGGGCTGTCCTTGAGCAACGCCAGGCTGAGGAACTGGCCGGCGGTCAGGATCGTGCCCGCCGCGGACGCACCGAACCAGTCGGGGCCGAGCGCGCGCAGCGAAAAGGCGTGGGGCCGTCCGCGCGGGCGTCGCCGGTGCAGGAACGTGTGCCACACCCCCCAGCCAGTGATCGCCATCTGCCCGGTCCCGGCCAGCCCCATGCCCAGCACCGCGATCTCCGCCGAACGCAGCCGGACCGCGGCTGCGCAGGCCAGGAGGATCAGCATCCCGAACACGAAATTGGCGACCGTCAGGTATCGGACCCGCCGGCTGG
>Ga0325400_1003699_pt1 | contig 13937 bp, 12 predicted proteins | sample PopdelMetagenome_2_FD_205662 | JGI IMG/M metagenome (GOLD analysis project Ga0325400, IMG submission 205662) | Populus deltoides microbial communities from Bellville, Georgia, United States - Xylem-PdKOR-R1 | ecosystem: Host-associated > Plants > Phyllosphere > Stem > Wood/Secondary xylem... | reverse complement strand
AGGGTCGACGACGTCCCGGTGAAGTACTTCTCCACGACGTCGTGCGAGAGGCCGACGGCCTCGAAGATCTGCGCCATCGTGTAGGAGCCGACGGTGCTGATGCCCATCTTGCTCATGACCTTCAGGACGCCCTTGCCCATGGCCTTGACCACGTTGCGCACGGCCTGGGCCGGCTGGACACCGGTGAGCAGGCCGTCGCGGATGAGGTCCTCGACGCTCTCGAAGGCCAGGTAGGGGTTGACCGCGGCCGCGCCGTAGCCCAGGAGCAGCGCGACGTGGTGCACCTCGCGGCAGTCGCCGGACTCCACCACCAGCCCGACCTCCATCCGGGTGCGCTCGCGCACCAGGTGGTGGTGGACCGCAGCGGTCATCAGCAGCGACGGGATGGGGGCGCGCTTCTCGTCGCAGTCGCGGTCGGAGAGCACGATGACCCGGGCGCCGGCCGCGATGGCCTTGCTGACCTTGGTCTGCAGGTCGGCGATCGCCTGCTCCAGGGCCGCGCCGCCGCCGTCGACGTCGAAGTGGCCGGTGATCCGCACGGCGGCGAAGCCGGGCAGGTCGCCGTCGTCGTCGATGTGCAGGATCTTGGCCAGCTCGTCGTTGTCGATGACCGGGAAGGGCAGCACGACCTGCCGGCAGGACGCCGGGGTGGGCTGCAGCAGGTTCTGCTCCGGGCCGAAGGTGCGGCCCAGGCTGGTCACCAGCTCCTCGCGGATGGCGTCCAGCGGCGGGTTGGTCACCTGGGCGAACAGCTGGCCGAAGTAGTCGTAGAGCAGCCGGGACCGGTCCGACAGCGCCGCGACCGGGGTGTCGGTGCCCATCGAGCCGATCGGCTCGGCACCGCTGGCGGCCATCGGCTGCAGCAGCACCCGCAGCTGCTCCTCGGTGTAGCCGAACAGCAGCTGGCGGCGGACCACGGACTCGTGGCTGGGCCGCGAGCGGCGGCGCTCGGGCAGCGAGGGCAGGTGGATCAGGCCCGCGTGCAGCCAGTCGTCGTAGGGGTGCTCGGCGGCCAGGGCGCCCTTGACCTCGTCGTCGGGGACCAGCCGGCCCTGCGAGGTGTCCAGCAGGAACATCCGGCCGGGCTTGAGGCGGCCCTTGGCGACGACGTCGGAGGCGGGGATGTCCAGCACGCCGACCTCGGAGGCGAGCACGACGACGTCGTCCTTGGTCCGCCACCAGCGCCCGGGGCGCAGGCCGTTGCGGTCCAGGACCGCGCCGATGAGCGTGCCGTCGGTGAAGCAGACGCAGGCCGGCCCGTCCCAGGGCTCCATGACCGCGGAGTGGAAGCGGTAGAACGCGCGGCGGGCGGCGTCCATCTCGGCGTGGTTCTCCCACGCCTCGGGGATCATCATCAGCACCGCGTGCGGCAGCGAGCGGCCCGACAGGTGCAGCAGCTCGAGCACCTCGTCGAAGGTGGCCGAGTCGCTGAAGTCGGCGGCGGTGACCGGGAAGATGCGCTCGAGGCCGAGCTCGGTCGCGGGGCCGGCCGGGCCGTCGAACAGGTCGGTGGCGAGCTTGGCCTCGCGAGCCCGCATGCGGTTGCGGTTGCCCTTGATGGTGTTGATCTCGCCGTTGTGCGCGATGGCGCGGAACGGGTGGGCCAGCGGCCAGCTCGGGAAGGTGTTGGTGGAGAACCGGCTGTGCACCAGCGCGATCGCCGAGCTGTACCGCTCGTCGGTCAGGTCCGGGAAGAAGGCGGGCAGCTGGTCGGTGGTCAGCATGCCCTTGTAGGTGATGGTGCGCGAGGACAGCGAGGCCAGGTACAGCGAGCTGCCGGCGTCGGAGGCGGCGCGCTCGGCGCGCTTGCGCAGCACGAAGGCGCGCCGCTCCAGCCGGGTGACGCCGTTGGGGGCCTGCCGGCCGCCGAAGGCGGTCTCGTCGGCGCGGGCGGCGGTGGCCTCGGCGACGAACACCTGGGCGAAGTGCGGCATGACGGCCAGCGCCGTGGGGCCGATGTCGGCGCCCTCGGGGTCGACGGGCAGCTCGCGCCAGCCCAGCACGACCAGGCCCTCCTCGGCCGCGATCCGGGCGACGTCGGCGACCCGGTCGGCGCGCTGCGCCTCGTCGCGGGGCAGGAAGGCGACGCCGACGGCGTACTCCCCCAGCGGCGGCAGGTCGAAGTCGGTGACCGCGCGCAGCAGCACGTCGGGGACCTGGGTCAGGATGCCCGCGCCGTCGCCGGAGTTGGGCTCGGACCCGGCCGCGCCGCGGTGGTCCAGGTTGTGCAGCGCCGTGAGGCCCATCGACACGATCGACCGGCTGCGTCGGCCCTGGGCGTCGGCGACGAAGGCGACACCGCAGGCGTCGTGCTCGTTGGCCGGGTCGTACAGGCCGCTGGCGGCCGGGACGGCGGAGAACGGCACGCGGGTGCCGGCTGCCGGGGTGGGCACGGAGGAGGTGGACATGTCACTCCCGTCGACGGCGGGTCCTGCGGCGTCCGGCGGGCGGAGCGTCCGAGGGGGCCCGGGTGGGCCCGGCCGGGTGGTCAGGGGCGGGCAGGGGACTGGCTCACCGCGTGGTTCGGTGGGTCGACGACTGGGCTGGGTGGCCGGACCGCCGGGGTGCCGCGCGGCCCGGGGGCCGCTCGGGGGCTGTCGTGGCGCGGGGCGTCGCTGGCCCGGTTCCGACGTTCGTCGGCCACCCGGGATCGCCGGGAGGCTGCGGGCCGAGAGTACACAGAACCGACACCCGGGCGACATGCTCGTCCGGTGAGGCGAACGTCTCCCTCAGGGGTCGCTGCGCTGCTCCCGCGGGGTCGGCTCGGCCGCCTCCTCGGAAACGACGTTGTCGCTGGTCCCCTCGCTGTCTGCGGCGCCGTCGCCACCGGTGCGGGCGGCCGCGTCGGCGCCCCGGGTGAGGTGCTCCCGGGGGCGACCGCGCATGACCACCAGGTAGGCCACCGCGCAGAGACCGACCAGCACCGCGGTGAACACGTTCAGCCGCAGGCCGAGGAACTGCTCGGCGGTGTCGATGCGCAGCATCTCGATCCAGCCGCGGCCCAGGCAGTACAGCGCCACGTACAGGGCGAAGGCCCGGCCGTGGGAGAGCCGGAAGCGCCGGTCGGCCCAGACCACCACGGCCGCCGCGGCGAGGTTCCACAGCAGCTCGTAGAGGAAGGTGGGCTGGAAGGTGGCGAACTGCTCGAACCCGGCGGGCCGGAACCGCGGCGCGATCTCCAGGCCCCACGGCAGGTCGGTGGGCCGGCCGAAGAGCTCCTGGTTGAACCAGTTGCCCAGCCGGCCGACGGCCTGGGCGACCAGCAGGCCGGGGGCGAGGGCGTCGGCGAAGACCGGCAGCGGGATGCCCCGGCGCCGGCAGGCGATCCAGGCGCCCACCCCGCCCAGGGCGATGGCGCCCCAGATGCCCAGGCCGCCCTCCCAGATGAACAGCGCCCGCACCGGGTCGCCGTTCTCGCCCCAGTAGGGCTCGGGCGTGGTGATGACGTGGTAGACCCGGCCGCCGACGATGCCGAAGGGCACCGCCCAGACCGCGATGTCCAGCACGTCGCCGGGGGCGCCGCCGCGGGCGACGAACCGCTTCTCCGCGATCAAGGCGGCCAGGACGATGCCGACGATGATGCACAGCGCGTAGGCCCGCAGCGGGAAGGGCCCGAGGTGCCAGACCCCCTGCGCGGGGCTGGGGATCGAGGCGAGCAGGTCGGCGGTCACCGGCGCCGGACCCCGGCCGCGAGGTCCTCGGACAGCGCCCGGACGCCGGCCGCGCCGTGGCCGTCGATCAGCTGCCGGACGTAGGCCGAGCCCACGATGACCCCGTCGGCGAAGGCGGCGACCTCGGCGGCCTGGTCGCCGTTGCTCACGCCCAGGCCCACGCAGACCGGGACGTCGGAGCCCACCCCGCGGGTGCGGTCGACGAGTACCTGGGCGGTGTCGCCGACGGTGGTGCGGGTGCCGGTGACGCCCATGGTGGAGGCGGCGTAGACGAAGCCGCGGCAGGCGCCGACGGTGGCGGCCAGCCGGGTGTCGGTGGAGGACGGCGCGACCAGGAACACCCGGTCCAGGCCGGCCTCGTCGCTGGCGGCGATCCACTCGCCGGCCTCGTCGGGGATGAGGTCGGGGGTGATGGCCCCCGCTCCCCCGGCGGCGGCCAGGTCGGTGGCGAACCGCTGCACCCCGTAGCGCTCGATCGGGTTCCAGTAGCTCATCACCACCGGCACCGCGCCGGCCTCGGCCACCGCGGCGACCGCGGTCAGCACGTCGGCCATGCCGGTGCCGGCCCGCACGGCGACGTCGACGGCCTCCTGGATGGTGGGGCCGTCCATGCCGGGGTCGGAGTAGGGGACGCCGATCTCCACGACGTCCGCCCCGCCCTCGACCGCGGCGACCATGGCCTCGATCGAGGTGGGGACGTCGGGGTAGCCGACCGGGAGGTAGGCGATGAGCGCCGACCGGCCCTCGGCCGTGGCCGCACCGATCCGCTCCTGGAGCCCGCTCACAGCGCCTCGCCGTCCTGCACGGTGGTGGTGTCCGCGTCACCGAGCGGGGCACCGGGGTCGCCGCCGCGGCCGGCCTCGACGGCCCGCTCGTCGTCGTCGGTCGGCGCGGTGTCCCGGCCCAGCCCGAACCAGGCGCTGGCGGTCTCGACGTCCTTGTCCCCGCGGCCGGAGAGGTTGACCAGCAGGAGCGCGTCCGGGCCCAGCTCGCGGCCCAGCGTGACCGCGCCGGCCAGGGCGTGCGCGCTCTCGATGGCCGGGATGATGCCCTCGGTGCGGCACAGCAGCGCGAAGGCCTCCATGGCCTGGCTGTCGGTGACCGGCCGGTACTCGGCCCGCCCGATGTCGTTGAGGTAGCTGTGCTCGGGGCCCACCCCGGGGTAGTCCAGGCCCGCGGAGATCGAGTGCGACTCGACGGTCTGGCCGTTGGCGTCCTGCAGCAGGTAGGACCGGGCGCCGTGCAGCACGCCGGGCTCGCCGCCGGTGATGGAGGAGGCGTGCCGGCCGGTCTCCACGCCGTCGCCGCCGGCCTCGAGGCCGACCAGCCGCACGTCGGCGTCGGGGACGAAGGCGGTGAAGATGCCGATGGCGTTGGAGCCACCGCCCACGCAGGCGAGCACGGCGTCGGGCAGCCGGCCCTCGCGCTGGAGCACCTGGGCGCGGGCCTCGTCGCCGATGACCCGCTGGAAGTCGCGGACCATGGCCGGGAACGGGTGCGGGCCGGCGACGGTGCCGAAGACGTAGTTGGTGGTGTCCACGTTGGTCACCCAGTCGCGGAAGGCCTCGTTGATCGCGTCCTTGAGGGTGCGCGACCCGGTGGTCACCGGCACGACCTCGGCGCCGAGCAGCCGCATCCGGGCCACGTTGAGGGCCTGCCGGCGGGTGTCCTCCTCGCCCATGTAGACCACGCACTCCAGCCCCAGCAGGGCCGCGGCGGTGGCGGTGGCGACGCCGTGCTGGCCGGCCCCGGTCTCGGCGATGACCCGCTTCTTGCCGATCCGCTGGGTCAGCAGCGCCTGGCCCAGCACATTGTTGATCTTGTGCGAGCCGGTGTGGTTGAGGTCCTCGCGCTTGAGCAGCACCCGGGCGCCGCCGCAGTGCTCGGCGAATCGGGGCACCTCGGTGATCGGGGAGGGCCGGCCGGTGTAGTCACGGTGCAGCCGCTCGAACTCGGCGAGGAACACCGGGTCCACGCGCATGGCCTCGTAGGCCTCGGTCAGGTCGTCGAGCGCGGCGACGAGCGCCTCGGGGACGAAGCGGCCGCCGAACCGGCCGAAGTGGCCGGTCGCGTCCGGCCACTCCGGGCGCGGGCGCAGCAGGCTCGCGTCGGGCGGGGGCACGGGGGCGGTGGTGGTCACGCCCTCCAGTGTGGCCCGCTGGCGTCAGCGGGTGGCGCGGGGGGTGGCCGGGTGCGACCCCGCCGTGACCAGGTCGGCGACCGCCTGGCGGGCGTCGGGCGCGGTCACCAGGCCCTCGCCGACCAGCACCGCGTCGGCCCCGGCACCGGCGTACTTGATCAGGTCGCGCGGGCCGCGGACACCGGAGGCGGCCACCTTGACCACCTCGGTCGGCAGCCCGGGGGCGATCCGCTCGAAGGTCTCGTGGTGCATCTCCAGCGTGGTCAGGTCGCGGGCGTTGACCCCGATGACCGAGGCGCCGGCCTCCAGGGCCCGGGACGCCTCCTCCTCGGTGTGCACCTCCACCAGGGCGGTCATGCCCAGGGACTCGATGCGCTCGCGCAGGCCGACCAGGGCGTTCTGCTCCAGCGCCCCGACGATGAGCAGCACGACGTCGGCCCCGATCGCCCGGGCCTCGTGCACCTGGTAGCTGGAGACGACGAAGTCCTTGCACAGCACCGGGACGTCGACCGCGGCGCGCACGGCGGCGAGGTCGGCCTGGCTGCCGTGGAAGCGGCGGCGCTCGGTGAGCACGCTGATCACCCGGGCGCCGCCGTCGGCATAGCGGGCGGCCAGGGAGGCGGGGTCGTCGATGGGGGCCAGCGCGCCCTTGGACGGGCTGGTGCGCTTGACCTCGGCGATCACGCCGACGCCGGGGGCGCGCAGCGCGGCCAGGGCGTCCAGCGCCGGGCGGGCGTCGCGGGCGGCGGCCTGCACCTCGGCCAGCGGGGTGACCGCCTGGCGGGCGGCGACGTCCTCGCGGACGCCGGCGACGATGTCCATGAGGACGTTCACGACCGGTGCTCCAGGTCGACGGTGGACTCGTTCATCGGGCTGCTCCCTCACCGGTCGGATCGGTGACGACACTGTAGAGACGTGGCGCCGGGACCCTTCCGGAGGGTCACCGTCCCGGGTCGTCGTCGGTGGGGTCGGTGCCGCCGTCCAGCGCCTTCCAGGCCGCCTGGTGCCGGTCCTCGGCGGTCTCGGGACGGCGCGGCGCCGTCCGGCTGACCGCCCCGCCCCCCGTGCCGGTCCCGGCACCGGTGCGCTGGTACCGCTGCCCGAGCCCCGGCCAGCGGCGCCCGCGGGCCACCACGAGCAGGCCGCCGAGCACGCCCACCAGCCCGGCCAGCAGCGCCAGCACCGGCCAGCCCACCGAGGGGTCGACGACGACGTCGGCCCGGTCCAGGCCGATCTGGCTGCCCAGGTCGGCCGGGTCGACGGCGACCGAGCCGGTCAGCGTGCGCACCGCCGCCGTCCCCAGGGCGACGCCGGCGGCGACGACCAGCACCCCGACCACGACCCGGCCCCAGCTGCGGACGGCGAACAGCGCGACCGCCGCGGCCAGCAGCAGCAACCCGGCCGCGGGCACCAGCGGGGCCAGCGTCGACCCGGTGAGCGCGGTGTCCACGGGGGGCAGCGGGGCCGGCCGGCTGATCGTGACCGCGGCCCAGGACTGCCCGCCCGCGGACAGCGCGAGCCCGCCGGCCACGGCGCACGCCAGCACCGCGGTGGTCAGCTCCCGGCGGGGGTTCACAGCTCGCGCAGCCCCTCCGCGGTGGCGATCGCCGACAGCACGGCGCGGGCCTTGTGCCGGGTCTCGGCCTCCTCGGCCGCGGGGTCGCTGTCGGCCACCACGCCGGCGCCGGCCTGCACGTGGGCGGTGCCGGCGTGCAGCACGGCGGTGCGGATCGCGATGGCCATGTCCATGTCCCCGCTGGCGTCGACGTAGCCGACCGTGCCGGCGTAGAGGGCCCGCCGGGTGGGCTCGAGGGACTCGATGACCTCCATCGCCCGCGGCTTGGGCGCCCCGGAGACGGTGCCGGCGGGGAAGGTCGCGTCGAACACGTCCAGGGCGTCGCGCCCGGTGGCCAGCCGGCCGGCGACGGTGGAGACCAGGTGCATGACGTGGCTGTACCGCTCCACCCGCATGAAGTCCGCGACCTCGACGGTGCCGGGCTCGCACACCCGGCCCAGGTCGTTGCGGGCCAGGTCCACCAGCATCACGTGCTCGGCCCGCTCCTTGGGGTCGGCGAGCAGCTCCTCGGTGAGCCGGGCGTCCTCCTCGGGGGTGCCGCCGCGGGGCCGGGTGCCGGCCGGCGGGTGCACCACCGCGGCGTCGCCGGTGACGGTGACCAGCGCCTCCGGGGAGGACCCCACCACGTCGAAGGGCGACTCCCGGCCGGCGAAGCGCAGCAGGTACATGTAGGGCGAGGGGTTGGTCGCCCGCAGCACCCGGTAGAGGTCCAGGGCGTCGACGTCGGTGGGCCGGCTGAACCGCTGGGCGAGCACCGTCTGGAACACGTCGCCGGCGCGCACGTGCTCGCGCACGGCCTCCACGCCCGCCTCGTACTCCCCCGGCGCCATGCTGCTGGTGACCCGGTCGTAGACGGTGGCCGGGTCGGCGGTGACGAGCGCGGCCACCCCGGGCGGGGCGGCCTGGGTGAGGTCGGCGGCCATCGCGTCCAGCCGGGCCACCGCGTCGTCGTAGGCCTCGCGGGTGCCGCTGAAGGCGTTGGCGATGAGCAGCACGGTCGCGTCGTGGTGGTCCAGCACCGCCAGGTCGGTGACCAGGCTCATCGCCAGCTCCGGCATGCCGAGGTCGTCCACGGCGGTGGCGGGCAGCCGCTCCAGCCGCCGGACGACGTCGTAGCCCAGGTAGCCCACCAGGCCGCCGGTCAGCGGCGGCAGCCCGGCCGCGCGCGGGGTGCGCAGCCGCCGGGCCAGGGTGCGGACGGCGGCCAGCGGGTCGGCGGGGAGGTCGTCGGTGAACCCGGGCAGGTCCTCCCCCAGCCACTGGGTGGTGCCGCCGGTCTCGGTGAGCACCCCGGCGCTGCGCACGCCGACGAAGCTGTAGCGCGACCACTGCTTGCCCTGCTCGGCCGACTCCAGCAGCACGGTGCCCGGCCGGTTGCCAGCCAGCTTGCGGTAGACCCCGACCGCGGTCTCGGAGTCGGCCAGCAGCCGCCGGGTGACCGGGACGACGGGGCCCGCGCCGAGCTCGTCGAAGGGGGTGGTCTCACCCAGCCGCACGGGACACCTCCAGGGGGCGGTGGAAGCAGCTGCGCTCGCCGGTGTGGCAGGCCGGGCCGGTCTGGTCGACCAGCAGCAGCAGGGCGTCGCCGTCGCAGTCCAGCCGGACCTCGCGCACGGCCTGCCGGTGCCCGCTGGTGGCGCCCTTGACCCAGTACTCGCCGCGGCTGCGCGACCAGTAGGTGGCCTCGCCGGTGGTCAGCGTGCGGCGCAGCGCCTCGTCGTCCATCCAGGCCAGCATCAGCACCTCGCCGGTGTCGTGCTGCTGGGCGACCGCGGCGACCAGGCCGTCGGGGGTGCGGCGGAGCAGGTCGGCGACCTCGGGGGCGGGGACGGGGACGGCAGGCACGGGCCCCAGTCTCCCAGCCGGGGCCCGGCGCGCCGTCGGGGCTCCGGTGGTGCACCCTCTGGCCGTGCTCAACCGGCCGACCGCCCGCCTCGCCGACCCGGCCCAGGAGGAGCGGTTCCTGGCCACGCAGCTGCCGGGGCTGCGGCGGGACGTGCAGCTGGTCGCCGTCCTGGTGGTGGTCTACAACGTCGTCTTCTTCGTGGTGAACCTGCTGCGGGGGCCGGCGTGGGGCTACGTCGGGCTCAGCGACCACGTGCTCGTCGGGTCCGCCGCCGTCGTCCTCGGGCTGCTCGTGCGCCGCACCCGCAGCTACCGCACGACCGCCCGCGCGCTGGTCGGCGGGTTCGCGGTGTACGCGGTCGTCGCGCTCGCCCTGGGCGGGGACCGCACCCCCACCGGCTGGGTGCTGCTGAGCCTGCAGACCGCGGCGGTGCTGTGCCTGCACGCGCGGCTGCCGTTCCCGGTCACCGCCACCCTGGTCCCGCTGTGGTCGGTGGCGAGCCTGCTGGGGGCGGCCACCTCCGGCGTCGACGGCCGGGACATGGCCACCGCGGTGGCCATGGTCGTGTCGGTGGTGCTGGTCGGGCTGTCGGCGGCCTACCGCGTCGCCGCGCAGGCCCGGCTGCTGTTCGCCCGCACCGAGGAGCTGGACCGGCTGTCCACCCAGGACCCGGTGACCGGGCTGCCCAACCGCCGGGCCTGGGAGGCCGCGCTGCACCGGGAATGGGACCGGGCGGTGCGCGCCGGCGCCCCGCTGGGCGTGGTGCTGGTCGACGTCGACCACTTCCGGGCGCTCAACGAGGGGTTCGGCCACCCCGGCGGGGACCGTGCGCTGACCGAGGTCGCGGCCCTGCTGGGCGCCGCGCTGCACCGCCCGGGCGACCTGGCGGCCCGGCTGGGCGGCGACGAGTTCGGCCTGCTGCTGCCCGGGGCCGACGAGGTGGGCACCGAGCGGCTGGCCGGCCGGCTGCTGGCCGCCGTGCGGGGGCTGCGCACCGGCGCGGGGCCCGAGGACCCGGTGTCGGCGCTGACCCTGAGCCTGGGCACGCACGCCACCCGCCCGGGCGCCGGCGGCAGCCCCGAGGACCTGGTGGCCGCCGCCGACGCCGCGCTGTACCGGGCCAAGGGCGGTGGCCGCGACCAGGTGGTCGGCGCCGGGGAGCTCTAGAGGGCGGCGGCCACCGCCCGGCCGGCGACCCGGCCGGAGAAGATGCAGCCGCCGAGGAAGGTGCCCTCCAGCGACCGGTAGCCGTGCACCCCGCCCCCGCCGAACCCGGAGACCTCGCCGGCGGCGTAGAGCCCCCCGAACACCTCGCCGCCGGGCTGCAGCACCCGCCCGGACAGGTCGGTCTCCAGCCCGCCGAGGGTCTTGCGGGTGAGCAGGTTCAGCCGGACGGCGATCAGCGGCCCGTTCGCCGGGTCGAGCATGCGGTGCGGGGGCACCACCCGGATCAGCTTGTCCCCGAGGTAGCGGCGGGCCGCCCGGATGGCGGTGACCTGGCCGTCCTTGGAGAAGGCGTTGGCCATCTCGCGGTCGCGGGCGACCACCTCGGCCTCGACGACGGCGGGGTCCAGCCGCGGGGTGCCGCCGGTGATCCGGTTCATCCCCTCGACCAGCTCGGCGACCGTCGGGGCGGTCACGAAGTCCACGCCCTTGTCGAGGAAGGCCTGCACGGGGGCCGCGGCACCGGGACGGACCCGGGAGAGCAGCAGCTTGAGGTCCTTGCCGGTGAGGTCGGGGTTCTGCTCGGACCCGGAGAGGGTGAACTCCTTCTCCACGATCTTCTGGTCCAGCACGAACCAGGTGTGCTCGTAACCGGTCGTGCCGATGTGCGCCAGCGTGCCGAGGGTGTCGAAGCCCGGGTAGAGCGGGACGGGCAGCCGCCTGCCGGTGGCGTCCAGCCACAGCGAGCTGGGCCCGGGCAGGATCCGGATGCCGTGCCGGGCCCAGATCGGCGAGTGGTTCTCGATGCCCTCGGTGTAGTGCCACATCCGGTCGGGGTTGACCACGCTGGCCCCGGCGGCCTCGGCGGCCAGCAGGCCCGACCCGTCGACGTGCGCGGGCACACCGGACAGCAGCCGCTGCGGCGCCGGCCCCAGGCGGGCGGGCCAGTTGCGGCGGACCAGCTCGTGGTTGGCCCCGATGCCGCCGGTGGTCAGCACGACGGCCTGCGCGGCGACCTCGAACTCCCCGGTCGCGGTGCGGGAGGTGGCCCCGCCGCGGGGTGCGTCGTCGGGCTCGAGGACCTCCCCGCGCACGCCGGTGACCGCGCCGCCGCTGGTGACCAGGCCGGTGACCCGGTGCCGGAAGCGGAACTCCACCAGGCCGCGGGCGGCGGCCTCGCGCACCCGCCGCTCGAAGGGGGCGACGACGCCGGGCCCGGTGCCCCAGACGATGTGGAAGCGGGGCACGGAGTTGCCGTGCCCGGTGGCGGTGTAGCCGCCGCGCTCGGCCCAGCCCACGACCGGGAAGAAGCGCACGCCCTGCTGGTGCAGCCAGGACCGCTTCTCCCCCGCGGCGAACTGCAGGTAGGCCTCGGCCCACTGCCGGGGCCAGTGGTCCTCGGGGCGGTCGAAGCCGGCGGTGCCGAACCAGTCCTGCCGGGCCAGCTCCAGGGAGTCGTGCACCCGCAGCCGGCGCTGCTCCGGGGAGTCGACGAGGAACAGCCCGCCGAAGCTCCAGAACGCCTGCCCGCCCAGGTTCTGCCCGGGCTCGGCGTCCAGCAGCAGCACCCGCTTGCCGGCGTCGGTGAGCTCGGCGGTGGCGACGAGGCCCGCCAGGCCCGCCCCCACGACGACGACGTCGGCTGTGTCGGTGGTCACGGGGCCGAGGTTACCGAGCGGTCCAGTCCCGGACGGTGCGCTGCGCGGCGAGCACCAGCCCGCCGAGCGGGCCGAGCGCCAGCAGCAGCGCCCACCAGGTGGCCGACCCCGCCCCCAGCGAGCCGAACAGGACGGCGACGGCCAGCAGCCCGAGCAGCGGCACGGTGCAGCCGGCGAGCAGGACCAGCCAGCCCCGCCCGCGGCCTGCGAAGGTCAGCACCGCCCCGGCCAGCGGCAGCAGCGCGACGGCCACCAGGACGGCGGCCAGCCAGCGCGGGACGGCGACCAGGTCGGCGTCGGGGGCGACCAGCAGCCAGGTCAGGTAGAGCACCTCGGCGGCCACCAGCACCCCGAACACGGCGGCGCAGACGGCGGCGACCGGCCGCTCGGGGACCAGGGGCACCCGGGACGCCCGCGCAGGAGTGGGCCGGGCCGCCCGCGGCGAGCGCCGCACGGGTGCCGGTCGGGACCGATTCGCCATGGGCCGACAGCCTAGGCCCGCATGATCCACATCGGGGCGGGGCAAGGGGTGGCCATGGCAGCCAAGGACATCGTGCACTTCGACATCGCGACCGTGGCCGAGAAGAGCGCCGACTTCCGTCGGGTGCTCTGGACCGGCGAGCACACCCAGCTGGTGATCATGACGATCCCGCCGGGCGGGGAGATCGGCGAGGAGGTCCACGACGAGAACGACCAGATCCTCAGCTTCGTCAGCGGCGTCGGCAAGGCCGTCATCGAGGGCTCGACGAAGACGGTGAAGCCGGGCGACATCGTCGTCGTCCCCGCCGGGACCAAGCACAACTTCGTCAACGACGGCCCGAACCCGTGGGTGCTCTACACCGTCTACGGCCCGGCCGACCACGCCGACGGGGCGGTGCACCACACCAAGGAGGAGGCCGACGAGCTGGAGGAGTCGGGCAAGGACGAGCCGCCGGCCTGACGCCGCCGCGACGCCTGCGCGGGCCGTCCGGGGTCAGCCCCGGGCGGCCCGCCGCGCGTCCACCCACGCCCGGACCGCCGGCAGCGAGGCCAGCAGCGCCGCGGCCAGCGGACCGGCCACCAGCACCACCACCGACCCGGTGTCCCCGGCCGCCGCGCCCTGCGCCAGCGCCCAGACCACCAGCACCAGGGTCAGCCCCGAGCCGACCACCAGCACCAGCCAGGACCGGCCGGTGAGCAGCAGCACGACGCCGACGAGCACCACCAGCGCCACCACCGCCGGGACGGCGCCGAACAGCAGGCCCTGCCCCACCCCGTCGGCCGCCGCGAACGCCCCGGCCACGAAGGAGAACACCGCGACCGGCAGCGCCCCGAGCAGGGCGCACACCGCGGCCACGCCGGCCGGGATCGGCGGCACCCTGCGGGCCGGCGGCGGCGCGGGCTGCGGCGCGGACGTCGTCATGCCGGGCACGGTAGGTGGTGGTCCGGCGCGACGGGCACGGGCACGCCGTCAGACCGGGGTGACCGCCCCGCCCGAGGACCGCCGCCACGAGGCGTGCAGCCCGGCGTAGACCCCGGGGACGTCGACCAGGTCGGCGTGCCGGCCGCGCTGCACCACCCGGCCGGCGTCGACCACCAGCACCTCGTCGGCACGCTCGGCGGTGGACAGCCGGTGGGCGATGGTGATCGTCGTCCGGCCGTCGGTGAGCAGGTCCAGCGCCCGGGTCAGCCGGGCCTCGGTGGCCGGGTCGACCGCGCTGGTCGCCTCGTCGAGGACCAGCAGGTCGGGGTCGGCGACGTAGGCGCGGGCGACGGCGACCAGCTGCCGCTCCCCCGCCGACAGCGACTCCCCGCGCTGGCCGACCTGGGTGGCCACGCCGTCGGGCAGGCCCTCGACCCACCCGCCCAGGCCCAGCTCGTCGAACGCCGCGGCGATGTGCGC
>Ga0325400_1003697_pt1 | contig 13939 bp, 10 predicted proteins | sample PopdelMetagenome_2_FD_205662 | JGI IMG/M metagenome (GOLD analysis project Ga0325400, IMG submission 205662) | Populus deltoides microbial communities from Bellville, Georgia, United States - Xylem-PdKOR-R1 | ecosystem: Host-associated > Plants > Phyllosphere > Stem > Wood/Secondary xylem... | reverse complement strand
ACCAATTTGATTTCTGTTTTTGTACTAAAACCTTGATTTCCCAAAAATCATTATGAAAACATGGGATCATGCATAGTGTCTAAAGAAAAGGGAAACACACCAAATAATTCTTGGTGCAGTGGTTATTAGTAAAGGGTGTGCTCGTGTAGGTGTGTTATTTGCATGAAACAACAACAAAAATGAACGCACATCATGAACACAAGAAAACACATGATCTTACTAAAAAGAAATGCTCATTTGACAGAAAACGACTTATGGCATTATAAGCCAAGTTGCTGACAAAACTGAAACAGATCAAAACAGACAAGATCAAACAAAACGCAATAATATGAGTATGCTTCATCTTCCCATTCTGGTACACTTCCCCTCCAGCTAGCCTCTTCATGAAAGCTTTTGCAAGGATCTCATCAACGGTGTGGACATAAAACTGTAGTAGAACTTCATCCTCTTTAAATTCGAGTCCCTCAGGAATTCAAGCTACCTTTTTCGCACCTTGCTCTTACCATTAGTTTTTTTAAATCTCCCAGGCATTCCACCCCTAATGCATTTACTTATCCACTACTTAAAACATGATTAGGTGGATGGTTTGTACTCATATTTGAAGTTTCTTTTAATGTTATCCACTTAGCTTTAATCAACTGCATAAGCCTCTTCTTGAAGGCATGAATGAATGATATACCCTGCAGCACCAGCATTGTACTTGTAGGTAAGGTCTAGCTTGTACTAGTTAGGGTAAGGCGGCTGTAGGGATGCCAAGGGTTCGAGAGCTACATGCTTGATGCTTAGTAGCTTCTGGTACATCTCATTTAGGGGCAACAGTAATAGAGCTGGACCCTTTGGTAATTTTTCTTCAAGAAATTTTCAATTTGGTTTTTGGCTTAGAGCTTTAGAGGCTTAGGTTTTCTGATAGGAAATAGGGAGTTGATGTTGGCAATTTGGTATGGAATGTGGTAGTTTTGAAGTTGGTTTTTCCTACCCCTATAGCCACCTTTAACATGGTCAACCTCATTCCTTTTCCCTTTGAAGCCCCTTTTCTCGGTAGGCATTGAAATTCTACCACTCCTGACTCTTTGCTTTATGCGCTCAGCTACCTCCACAATGTCAGTGAATTGTTTCAAACTACCCATCACATGCTCATAGTATGACACCTTGAACATGTTGGCAAATAGAGTGACCATTTCTTATCCGAGAGTGGGGGATGCACTTGGGAAGCTAGATCTCTCAATCTCTAGGCATATTCCCTTATGCTTTCTATGTCTTTTTTTTCATATTAGACAAGTTGGTTTCGTCAAGAGTGATATCTATGTTGTACTTGTATTGCTTGACAAAATATCCTCCAGATCTTTCCATCTTTTGGATCTTTGTGTTGTTCAATTTCATGTACCAACTTAATGTTACCCCACTAAAACTATCATTGAAAAAATGAATTAGTAGTTTCTCATCGTGTACTACTTCTGTCATTTTATTGCAGTAAGACTTGAGATGAGTCATAGGGCATTAAGTTCTAATGTATTTGATAAACTCGAGAACACGGAACTTCTTTGTTACAACTACATTCGGGACCAGACACATTTATACGGCATGTACTGATACAAGTCTACCCCTTCAATAGCCTTAATTCTAGCTTCTAGTGTTACCATCTTATCTTGATCAATGTCATCAAATGACTTTCTCTTGTGGGACTCGTTAGTGAAAGCATCTACAACTGCAGGGGCTGACGTTGGTGCTGCGGACTGCATAAATGCTAGATTATATTGGGGCTCATGATCATGTTCGCTGTAAACCCCTGGTTATAATTTTTCTAGGTTATTAAAATATGAGAAATTTAGCGATAGTAAAATGGGTTAAATTAAATTAAAAAAACCTAAATCAAGATAAAAATGGTGAAATTAATGAAATGAAAAATAAATATATTGCTAAATTGTTAGAAAGAAAAATTTGTGGGGACAAAATAAATACGTAAGACCAAGAGAGGTCAATGTTCAAATAACAGAAGGTTAGGGGTTTATGTACAAATGATTAAATGACCCCTAGGGTTTAGAGGATTAATGTATATGTTTTATAAAAGGGTTAAATAAGAAAATTTGGATTTTTTTGCGTAAAAATCACCTACTGACCACTTTAGCGTTATTAAGCATAATACTCAATCCAACTGTTGGATTGAACTGAAATTTTACGAGGACCTCCTTTACATAAAGTTTCATATGTAGTTAAAATTTTAGAGTGATCAGAGTTCGGTAAGTTGTCAAATAATGTCGATAATTAGATTGAAAAATAGCATGAAAATCATTAATGATAGTTTTGTAAATATGCTTGATCAGTTGGAAAATTCAAGCAGCTCACTTCTTCATTAAACCATGGCTGGACAGAAAAATATAGGAGGAAAAAAAGAGAGAAAAGAGAGCTTGGGAGAGAAATAGAGAAAAAGGAACCTAAAAATTGTGTTAGGAAAAGTGTTTTTAGCTACAAATCAACAAGAAACAAGAGAGAAAAGAAGGAACAAGGGAACTTAGGAGACAAAGAGAAGATATATTGATAGCAGAAATTCTAACAGCTATAACTCCACCTTTAACCGTTAGATCAGAATGAAATTTGGATATGTTGTTCGCATCTATATCTTGTACATTGTAACCAAAGGGATCTTCTATAGCAATCCCTGTTTGAGAGATATCGCAGGAGGAAAACTTCTGGGAAAATACATTTCTAGACAGTCTCAATCGCCAACCATTTTGTCCACCTTCCACTGTTGGATCTAGCTATAATTTAGATATGTTGTTCATCCAGATTTTATCCAGATTCTGAACGGTGGAGATCAAAATCAACCACTCTAAACAGACATTATGCTTCTTGCATAATAAGTCTAAAAGTTTTAGGTCAGTTTGGTTAGACCAATGTTTCTGAAAATTTCACCGTTGGATGGCGTTTATATTTGGATATGTTATACTTATAATAATGAATTATAACTTGACCATATGGATTGCTTGCAATATTATTCGTTTGTTATTTATGGTTGATTGAAACTGTTGCTAAAATTAGTTTTATAGGCTGAAACAGCCCCAAAATTAAAAGGAAATGGAGCAATTGAGAGACTTAATTTTTAGGAGACTTTGGGGCTGTTGTGATAGCCCTGAAAGTCTGTTTAGGGGGGCCTAAATACCTCTCCAAATTTTTTTTTTAAGGCTGGAGTGACAACTTTAAGTATAGAATTGTTAGGGATCAAAAATGTCTCCAAGAAACTAAAGCAAGGCTGCTGTGACAGCCCTACTAATGGGTGTTAAGAGGCTAATTTGGACAGTTCCAAGAACAAAAACTTATGAGAAATTAGAGTCTCATATAAAGTGATTAAGGTGAGGTAAATTTGTGTTAAGAAATTAGCTTGGACAAGTCTGCACGGTTCGGGATAATGGATGGCTATGTGAACGTGAAATAATGATCTAATTTAGATATGAAAATCTTGCATGAAATCATTTAATGATACTTGCTAGTTGATAAGAAAACATTAAAAAGGGGAATGAATGATATTAAATGTTGATCTTGTGTGGAGCAGGAGAGACATCGACTGCGGGACCTCAAGCTAGCAGAACGAGACCACTAAGAGGAACAAGTACGTGTTTCCCACCTCATCTCTTCATATTTTGAAGAGTTTAATACATTCTAAAATTTTATTTGTTTATGTTGCATGTTGATTTACGATAGTAAAGGATGATAAATTTGATATTGGAAACAAGATTAAACAAGACGGCTGGTGTCATGAGTGTTGCCGTGGGAAAAAATTGTATAAGGTTATTGTGCTTGTTATCCTCATTTCTAAGGGCAACTCGGATTGATATAAAGAGCCGACCATATGAGTGGGGGCAATGAAAGTTAGCCGACCATATGAATAGCAAAGAGGAAAAGGGGGAAATTATGGTTTTCCTTAATGAATTATTATAATAGGTTGTTTTCTTTACGTGAATATGTGTGTGAATTGAATGAAATTAGCATGAAAAGAATGAGAGAACTCTTGGTTCCTTAAGGCCATGCTTTCAATCAATTATGCATCAAAGGGGAAGGGTATTTAATTTCATATATTTAGCTTGATGACGTGTGTTCAATTATGTCAAAATAAGGGAAAAAAAAAGCATGTTGAAATATCAAGGATTGTGTTTAGAAGAATATTGTTCGGAAAGTTTATAAAATTCGATAAGAATATTCTATTTTGATGTTAAGAGGGAAGATTGAAATAAATATGATAAATTGACTCTTAAAAAGATATTTTTTAACACTCTTATATGATATGTGATATGGTTAGGGGTTGAGATAAAAAAAAAAAAATTGAATTGTGGATGTCGGATATAAATGGAAAGGTTAATGAATTTGGACAGATTCATCTCCTGATTTTTAAAAAGAATTCGAGTAGAAAAATGAAGGAATTAGGATCGCATGGCTTTGGATTTGGATCTCTCCATTAAGTAACTTCTAGCAAAGCTGCAAGAATGATGTTTAATTTGGCCGTGAAGATTAAATATTAAACTAGCACTGAAATTTCTTAAAATAATAATAATAATAATTAAAAAAAAAAAGAAAAAGAATGAGGCTTGGCGATCATAAGCTAAGCGGATCTCGTATTAAGATTATTCCAGTATCCATATAAAACAATGGAACAATTTAGTCCTCAGAGTCAGCAAGATTTACTGCCTTCCCTTTTTCAATTATATTTGTGACCCAATGAAATGACAATGACAAGTAGAACGGGAAAATACCAAATAAAATGACTCAAGTGAGTTGATGCTAATTTACAAGATTGAAACTCACTAAGTAACAAATGAACAGTAAGCAGTTCATTCTGTTATGGCTTCACTGTCTGGCATAGACTGAGTTAGAATGCTTGAGAATGAATATAATATTTTCGGGACCATGCATGGAAGCACAAGATAAATCACGCTTACAGATTCAACATTACCCGCTATATTTTACCAAACCACAGGCAACGGGCAAATAATAAATAGTAAGCATGGTCATTTTTCCTTCTACTAAAGTTGCTAAGTTCAAAACGAAAAAGTTAACACCAACCAATCTTTTCTTGACCTTTAGCAGTCTTGCTAAAATTATTGAACAGTGAACAATTAGATGAACTTGATTTTTGAAAGACTTTCCAGAGAGAGAGAATAAGTCTAGCTTCAAATTAAATTCCAGTACATGGAAGCACTTCTTTTACGTGTGCACCACCTGTTTGAATCTGACGGAATGAGCAATATGGCCAATCCTCTAGAAATGAAAATTAAAACTCAAGATCAGGTCTAACGATGCGATATGTTCTTCCACAACAACAATGTGCGCTTTTGGCCATTCAACAAGTCTAAACTATAAAGACTTTATATTCCTATTCTCATAGGTCAATCAGAAAAAAAGCCTCGTCCATCATTCCATTGTCAAACATTTGAAAAATTCAAGGATTTTATTAGTGGAGTTGGTTCTTATATATATATATATCAAAAACATTGGCAACAACTGACCAAATTACTGATTGTTCAGACAAGTAATTGTTTTCAAATCCAATCTAATAATCACACATATTTAACAGATGTACAACAGTTACTGTTACCAAAGTTAATTTGACAGGTTTAAGTTAGGAAAAAGGCAGGAAAATGCAATTTAAAAGAGCAAGTACCGAACATTATAGCATGAGGCAGCTGCTCAGTAGAGCATCGTTTCCAGGTAAAAACGGTGGTCTCATCAAGTGAACCTCACATATGAGAACAAATTATAGGTCAACAATGCACCTCCAGGAACCAGCTTCCATAGTTTCTTGTGACTTTGGCCAGAAATAATGAATTATCTGTAGCCAACTATGAGCAAATATGAGGCAAGTTAACCAACTCATCTTGCATATTTCATATTAGAGTCTAAGCAAGGGATTTTCCAGCCCATTCTCGTTCTCGTCTCTTTTGCTTGGCTTGCATCCGGTTAAATTTCTCTTTCCCTTTCTCCAAAAGAGGGTCATGCACAACATAGTCATTTGGATCCTCTTTGCGAGACATACCATCCTGTTACAATTGCAGAGGAGTGAATACATTGATTAAGATATTTAAAACAAAGAGTGATACTATTTCTATAATTACTGTCATGACCAAGGTTTTTACCTTCGAATATATAAACCTATATGTTGCATATGCTGGGAAATTCAGGGTTCTTGTTTAAGAAGATCCAATATCAACTATTTAATGTTTTTAGCAGGATTTGCACTGTCCAATGTAACTCAATGAAATGACAATGACAAGTAGAAAGGGAAAATACCAAATAACATGACTCAAGTAAGTTGATGCTAATGTACAAAATTGAAACTCAGCAAGCAATAAATGAACAGTAAGCAGTTCATTCTGTAATGGCTTCACTGTCTAGCATAGACTGAGTCAGAATGCTTGAGAATGAATATAATATTTTCGGCACCACACATGTAAGCACAAGATAAAACACTCTTACAAATTCAAAATTACTGTTCATGTGAAGTTAGTCACCTTTAATTTCACTCTGGGCATTTTTTACCAATTTCAACCTTATGTTTATGTGGCAACACTATAAATTAACTATAACATTAAAGTGCAAAAAATGATGAAAACATATAATAATGTCATGATATGTGGTTATCAAAACCATAAGAAGAAATTAATAAAATTCATACTGAAGCTTACCTTGCCACGTTCATGTGCAAATGTTAGGGGGACAGTTCTCCAGTCAGACAAATCTTCATTATCAGCATCTCCAGATTCGCTCTTTGAGGCATCAGCCTTTGTAGAGAGGGCCTTTTTAAACATTTCAAGTTTTGCTAAAACCTAATTAGCCAGAAGAAAAGGATTAAAATAAGCAGCTAAGTATTACATGTGGAAAAAAAACAGGTCAGCTTATATAAGCACACAAAGAGAAGATAAATAAGAAACAAATAATTGCATAAAGTTTTTGCTCCATCATCTATAATTCATCCTTGTTTAGACTAATTATTGTTCATCGTGTCTGTGATGTAGGGGAAAAATGGTACCAATTATTGTCCTAAAATTTTGATTCCGTAAAGGAATATGATAAGAAAAATGATCTTAGAGAAAATTAACATAAACATATTAAGTCATCTATAATATTAAAAACATGTTCACACAATCCTCATCAATTTCCAAGTTTCACCAATATTTTCATCCACTTCTCCCATCTGTGTTCTTATATTCACCAGTGCTAACATGCATCAGTCCTCACTCATGTGTCTTCGCACTACATTCCTGACCTTCAAAATTCCCTAGCAACTAAAATTTCAATGGCCAAACAAAGATCAATCACTTCAAAATTCTTCTAGCTAAAAACAGGATATAAAGAGAACAAATCAGACAAGGGAGTTACGCCACAGATAAACTGTAATCATATAACATACATCATCCTCGCGCCCTTGAAGTCGGCGCTTCTTTTGTTTCTGCAATAGTCTTCCTCGTTCAGTTTCACCCAACAACTGTAAGTCTGCATCTGCATTAGCCATACGTGCAGCCGTGGCCTCTGATCCTACTCCCTTTTTCTTCATTGACAATTTTTCCACCTTTGGGTGGTCATCATTGAAGCTTTCACTATTGGATCTGGCAGGAACAAAATTATAATTCAATTTTACAATTTAACCTTGGTTTCAGAATTCTGCAAATACAAGAAACAATTTCACCAACTAACCAGGTAAAAATACTCCAACAACAAAACCTATTGATCATAATGACAGAGAAACAAAAATATATGACAAACATTTATGCTGGAGACATGTACCACACCAACCCAATTCATGCAGAAGTTATTTTGAACATTGATGACTCAGCACTGATCCTCATACCACATAATTTTTTGTGGCACACATCGCCACCTTTCTATTGGTAGGCATGGGTACTTGGCAGTTTAACTAAACTCTAAATCATACATCTTAGCCACTTCCTCTCATGAAACTAAAAGTTTTCCCATACACCGTCACAACCTCTAGTAAGATTTCATGGTCAATCATGATAAATAGTATAGCATCACTGATGGAGAGGGCCAGGGAAAGTCTAGCCACAATATGTCTGATATAGTTTCTAAGCAAATTTGAAATGCCAAGTGAAGAAAGAGCATTCACAATAATCTTTTAAGGATGCGATCTCAAAAAAAAATAGTGAAAAAAGAAAATCATTCATATTTAACCTTGCAGAGATTTGACGATCCTTTGAGCTAGAGCTCCCTGCACACCCAAAAAAAAATACAGGCATTTGATGTAGTATTAGGATGTGATGACTCTAATTTAGACATGCAAAAAATGATGAATAAAAAAATTATTTTGATAACTTTTTAATGAATAAGATGTTAGCATAGTGATCTTCTTTGGGATATCAACTAAACTGTAATTTTCCTCTCTTGCAATGGCTTCCATCGAGTAAAGTTGAAATAATAATAAAATAAGTAAAACCCATTATGAGATAAACCAAGCGTCAAAGTCATTCGCAGATTCCATTTTATGTTTCATTTTCCATCAAGAAGTTGCATATTAGCATTTGGTTTACTAATTGCTTATTGACAACTTCTAATAATTGCCTGTATCAATCAGCTAAGTGAGCTTCTTGCGTATATGTTTGCATGTCTCTGTGTGTGCCTGTACACTTCTTTGTTTTTGAGGTAACGTAAGACTAGTGTTACTTAAGGAGAAATCACTTTTGAAATGGCGATAACCTATACAGTTAGCAAGGCTTTCTCTGCCACTGTTTTCAGCTTTGCCATTGCGATATTAAGTCAGCTGAAAATAAAGAATAAAAATCACGATAGAAAGGGACATTGTTTTGAAACAAAGAAAATAGACATGCTCAATGTTGTTAACAAAATTCACCAAATGAAAATGTACAGGAAAGTGTCATGGTACCATTTTGCTTTGGCTTTGGTGGAACATCCCCAAGCTCCTTTCTTTTTTGAAGTATTTGCTGGCGCATTCGTGCATCAAACATGCCCTCATCTTCTTCATTATCATCACTGTTGGAAAATTCAGCAGCTGAATCTCTCCATGATGCTTCTTTCTTCGAGCTTGGACCTTCTTTAACAGATAAAGTGCCTTTCTTTGAGCTTAGAGCTTCTTTAACAGATAACTGAATATCCCTAGTTGTTTTACCTTCAGAAGAGTTCTGCATTGATTCAAACACATCTCAAGAAAAAAAAAAATAGACCTCTTTCACATGAATAGTGGATAAATTTACCTGCTAACTCAAGAGGATATCATTCTAAAGTAGATCTATTGAAATCATAGAATTGCTTTTACTAAGCAATAATGGTGGGACGAACTCAGCACCTACAGATTTTACAGTATGTGTGACTCAAAGGAGAGTTTTCCTCCTGAATACTTGGAATGTTTGACACTTGAGGACATGGCAAGACCTTAATCCAACAAAAACCAGCACATAAATAATAGTTTGAACCCCAAAACATGCAGTATTGCCAATGCACCTCATATTTTTGTCAGAAACTTGAACATAGATATTATTTCTGCAAAAGTTGCTGTATTTTAAAGATATCTGAACACTAAATCACTGTTATAACACTAAATCACTGCAATATCTACGTGTTCAATAACAGAATTTCACAAGCATGCGCTTCTTCTCTATGCACTTTGTCTAGATTTTTAGTTGCTGTTTGTCTGCCCCTTAATCATGGGTATACCCTATTTTTATTTATCATAAGAAGCATCATAGTAAGTATGGCATCATTACCGTTTCTTTACTCGGATTTTCTTCTTTTAGGAGACGAGGATCATTCAATACATCATGACTGCTCTTGATCTTTTGCTTCACAGCTGCCAATTCCTTCTCCTCTTCTTCAGCTTCTTCTCCAAACGAAAGCAAGTTCAGCTTTCTGCATTAAGCAAAGCCTTAATATAGTAACAGGGACAGAAATAAATGTCTTTGGATTCTCAAATTATGACATTATGCTAGGTTGGGGGAACCTACTTCACAGCTTTCTTCTTTGAATCTTTATTTTCAGTATCAGTTGCAGGTTTGTTTGAGGGCTTGGGAGTTACCCTTGGAATGATATCTTCAAAAGGGTTCCACAGTACCTAAAAAGGAATTTCAATAATATAGCTACGCATTAAAACTTCCTTTAAAATTTGTGCCACAGACTATCATGAGAATGAAGAATCAAAGTTGATGCAAAATGCAAAAGCATATTACATTGACATATCATGTAGCAGATGAAGGTTTTTTTTTAAGAAAAAAAGATGAATAACCATAATATCGGCAATATATCATACATCTAAACATCCATACTACATGCATGTCATTGCATGATCATCAATCACAAATTCCTAAAAGATAGAAGTTTGAACAGCTCACAAGTTGTTATGCATTTATAATCTGAGGTAAGCATTTCAGAGCACTAACAAGCCTACCTCAACTGATATTATTCTTGGAGGTGGATCTAATGGCCAATCATTGTCCTTATTAGTTTCAACCTCACCAAGTGACAGAAGATTATATACCGAGTCCCCAGTAACCTGATAACCAGGAAACATAGCTCCAAACAGCACTCAGAATACACCAAAGAATTTCAAACCCAAAAACCAAAACCGACATTACCTTTCCGAAAATAGTATTCTTCTTATCAAGCCAATCACACTTTTCCAACGAGATAAAAAACTGACTCCCATTTGTATGCGGCCGACCTGCATTTGCGCATGCAACTAGCCCTCTATGGTTAAACCTCAGACGCGAATGATACTCATCGGCGAACACACTTCCATATATACTTTCACCACCTACGAATATTGACAAGCATCAATATTCTAATTAACAATATCACCCAAAAAAATTAAAAAATCACTTAAAAGACAAAAGTAATTCCTTCCAAAATTACTAATAACTACAAAATTGAACAAGGAAAAAAAACCCACTTCAATTGTTAAACAAAGGAACAAACTTTAAACAAATTTTTAATTCCTTATCCACAAATTAACCCCCCAAAAAAAATTCACTAACATGTAAATAAATCCCAATTTGACCAAATTCAAACACAAGGTGCTATGGCAATACAAAATTCAATCACTAGTAATTAATAATTATATTAACAAACACTACAAATCACCAATCTATAGTCTATATAAACTACAAGAAACTTTAAAACCCTAAGGCAAATCCAATATTAATACAAAAATAAAAAATGCAGCCCTTCAAATGAAACACAGAGAAATTACAGAGTTACCTACCTGTGCCAGTGCCAGTAGGGTCGCCGCCTTGAACAAGAAAGCCCTTAATAATACGGTGAAAGATGGTTTTATCATAGTAACCTTCGAGGCAGAGTTGGACGAAGTTTCTAACAGCTTTCGGTGCTTCTTTAGGCCAGAGCTCGATGTCTAAAGGTCCGTACGTTGTGTTTAGTATTACTTTGCCTTTCGTTGGTGGCTCTGACACGTAAATCGATGACATTATTCAGCAGGGCCAGTGAGCAGGATGAGGGGCAGTGAGTGGGAGGTTGCGGAGTTTTTAATGAACAAAAGGTGTTTGTGTTTTTGTTTCTGTGAAATGGTTGCCTTCGAGCTTTTTTCGCTTAATTTTATATATATATATATATATACATGTGGGAAATTTTTATTTTATTTTATTATTGATTATTATAGTATTTTTTTTTGTGTGTTTTTGGTTTTTTTTAGTGTTTTTTTAAATAGTCTTTGTTGATTTTATTTTTTTAATATTCACCTAGTTAAAAATTTAATTTTGTAATTTTTTAAAAAACATCATGAATTGCTATAGTGTTTCTCCACATGATTTTTTTGTTATGATTTTTTTCAAAATTATTTTTCAATTTTATTTTCTAATATTGATCTGATTGAGAATTACAGGTATGACTTTTTTCACAAAATACTGTGGATTGTTACAGTGTTTCTCCATATGGTTTTTTTCTTTTTTTAAAAAATTATATTTGTCAATTTTATTTTTTTAATATTGAGTTGATTGAGAATTTAGCTTTGTAATTTTTTTTCTTTAAAATATTGTGGATTGCTATAGTGTCAATTTTATATATTTTAAGATTTTTTGCTTCCCCACATGGTTTCTTTTATTAATATTTTTTCTAAAATTATCTTTGTCAATTTTATTTTTTTAATATTGAGTTGGTTGAGAATTGCAATTACAATAAAGCTAAATCAAGTGGAGAAAGCACTATAGCTTTCCTCACAAAACATTGTGGATTGCTATAGTGTCTTACCCTATAGTTTTTTTTCTTATGATTTTTTCAAAATTATTTTTGTCGATTTTTTTTTAATATTGATCTAGTTAAGAATTACAATTACAAGTAAAGTTAAATCATGTGGGGAAGCACTGTAGCTTTCCTCACAAAACACTGTGGATTGCTACAGTGTTTCCTCCTTTCATGGGTTTTTTTTTAAAATTATCTTTTTCGATTTTTTTTTTATATTGAGCTAATAGAGAATTTAGCTTTGTAATTTTTTTTATTAACAGATAAGGTAAATCATATGGGGAAAGTACTGTATCTTTCCTCACAAAACACTGTGGATTGTTACAAATCATTCTATTCAGTCTCTTAATTTTTTATCACCAACACAACTTTTTTTCTGTTATGGAATATTGGCTTCATCACACATTTAGTTTCTATTACTTATCTAGCACTGGTTCGCAATTATAAAACTATCAAGCACATTTGTTTCATAGCTCGTGGCAGCGCGTAGACATATCATCTCGTATATATTAACACATATCCTTGTTAATAGAAAATAAAAAAATTATTTATAGTAAAAAAAATGAAAAAATAAAAATAAAAAATTCCCATTCAAATTCATCCCATCTAAACAAATATTTTGTTTGAAAATTACAACACATACTTTGCATTAATACACATTAATTTTAAAAACCACGTTACAATGTGGATATATTTTTAAGCTAATTTTTAATATAATAAAAGAATATACTAATATTATTAATATATTTTACTATGTCATTTTTTTAATTGATAAATGTGAAGATATATTTATATTTAATAAAATAAATTTAAAAAATAGTTAAATCGATCAATTATAAAAGAGTTATAAATATTAATTGAATAATAAATTATTAAACTAATATTTATTCAAAATGCAAAAGAAATATGAGTAAACATTTAACATTTAGTTTTTTAAATTTATGCTTTTTTATTATTATTTTAGAGGTTATCTTTTCTCACCAAGAACTAATAATTTTAAAAAAATACATCATACAAATACAGTTTATTTATATCAAATATAAAAATACAAATTATAATAATCTCTTTAAAAATTAAAAAAAAATTATTAACAAAAAATTAACAAAACAGTTTAAAAAGAGAGAGAGAGTATTATTTAAATTGAAATAAAAAAATTAATGTAAACTAAAAAACATAAAAAAAAAGAGTGTATTAATTAAAAATTTATATAAAAAAAAACAAAGAGAAAGGCTAGGTTGTGTTGGGTCGGCCAACTACCTAGGCCCAGACATACTTAGGCCTATGAACCCAAGCTTGTAAACCTAGGCCCACGTGCTTGGGCAATACATTTTATTTTTAAAAAATAAAACAAACAATATGTTGTTTATTACCTAGTTCTAGCCATCTTATGTGGCTGGAAAATTGTTAGAAAATCGAGTGTCTTACTTTTAGACTAAAAAAACCATTTTAACCAAATTTTTACATGAAAACAATACACTATAAACCTTAACAAATTTATTTATAACCTTAAAATAATAAAAAAAAACAATTGCAAAGATAATTTGAAACCAAAAAACTTCTCAAGCTTCGATCTACCTTTTTAGTAAAATAAAGACAAAAAACACTCTTGTCAAATTCCTCTCATTAAATGGAATCATTTGACACCAAGTTTTGTCATTTTGGTTGTTAAAATCATGCTCTTCCACCATTTTTTTATGACTTTCTCTTATGCGAACCTATGAATATAAAGATCCAAAAA
>Ga0325400_1003696_pt1 | contig 13939 bp, 17 predicted proteins | sample PopdelMetagenome_2_FD_205662 | JGI IMG/M metagenome (GOLD analysis project Ga0325400, IMG submission 205662) | Populus deltoides microbial communities from Bellville, Georgia, United States - Xylem-PdKOR-R1 | ecosystem: Host-associated > Plants > Phyllosphere > Stem > Wood/Secondary xylem... | reverse complement strand
TGACGAGCGCGACGCGGCCGTCGAGGCGGAACAGGTTGGTGGTGTCCATGCTACTCTCCTAACCCCCGCGCTTCAGCGTCTCGCGCGCGATGATGACCTGCTGGATCTGGCTGGTGCCCTCGTAGATGCGGAACAGGCGCACGTCGCGGTAGAGGCGCTCGATGCCGTAGTCGGCGATGTAGCCGGCGCCGCCGTGGATCTGCACCGCGCGGTCCGCCACGCGGCCCACCATCTCGGACGCGTAGTATTTGGCCGCCGCGCTCTCCAGCACCACGTCCCGGCCCCGGTCCTTGGCGCGCGCCGTCTCCAGCGTCAGCGCGCGGGCGGCCAGCGCCTCGGTCTTGCTGTCGGCGATCATCCCCTGGATCAGCTGGTGCTGGCTGATGGGGTGGCCGAACTGCCTGCGCTCGCCGGCATAGGCCACGCAGTCGGCGATCAGCCGCTCGGCCACGCCGACGCACACCGCCGAGATGTGCAGCCGCCCGCGGTCCAGCACGCGCATCGCGATCTTGAACCCCTCCCCCTCCGCGCCCAGGCGGTTGGCGGCCGGCACGGGCACGTCGTCGAAATGGACGTCGGACACCCGGGCGCCGCGCTGGCCCATCTTCTTCTCGGGCTCGCCCAGCGTGACGCCGGGCAGGTCGCGCGGCACCAGGAAGGCGGAAACGCCGCGCCCGCCCGCCTCCGCGCCCGTGCGCGCCATGACGGTGAACAGGTGGGCCTTGTCGGCGTTGGTGATGTAGCGCTTGGTGCCGGTGAGCCGATACATGTCGCCGTCCCGCACGGCGCGCGTCTTCACCGAGCCGCTGTCGGAACCCACGTCGGGCTCGGTCAGCGCGAAGGAGGTGACGACCTCGCCCGCCGCGATGCGGGGCAGCCACTCGGCCTTCTGCTCCGGCGTGCCGGCCATCACGAGGCCCTGGCTGCCGATGCCGACGTTGGTGCCGAAGGTGGAGCGGAAGGCGGGCGTGGTGCGGCCCATCTCGATCGCTACCAGCGCCTCCTCCTCCATGGACAGGCCCAGGCCGCCGTATTCCTCGGCGATGGAGAGGCCGAACAGGCCCATGGCCTTCATCTCGGCGACCACCACGTCCGGCACCGCGTCGGCCGCCTCCACGTCCGCCTCCAGCGGGCGCAGCCGCTCGGCGACGAAGCGGCGCACCGCCTCGATCAACGCGTCGAACGTCTCCGAATCCAGGGCCATCGGCGTGCCTCCTTCTCCAAACTCGGCGTAGGACGGCGCGGGAGGCGGGGCAAGCGGCGGACCCGATCTTCTAAAAGGCCCGAACAGGCATCGAACGGGCGGACAGGGCGTCGGGATGGCCGTTCTTCGAGTCGTCGGCGCCGCAACACGTTTCGTCCCGAAAGGTTCCGGGGCGGCTTTTATTGTTAACCCTGCCCCCGTAGCAGCGGCGTCGAGAACGGCAGGGGCCGGGGAAACAACAGCGTTATGAATACTCTAGCAGTGCGGCTCGCGCTGGCGGCGACGTGCGCCCTGGGGGCCACGGCCCCGGCGGCGGCCCAGTTCTGGCAGTGCGTGACCTATGCGCGCGAGGTGTCGGGCATCCAGATCCGCGGCAACGCGGACACCTGGTGGGGCCAGGCGGCAGGGCGCTACGAGCGGGGCCACGCGCCGCGGGCCGGCGCGGTGCTGGCGTTCCGCGCGACGCAGCGGATGCGGGTCGGCCACGTGGCGATGGTGAGCCGCGTGCTGGGCGACCGCGAGGTGCTGCTGACGCACGCCAACTGGTCCAGGCGCGGCGGCGTGGAGCGCGACGTTCGCGCGGTGGACGTGTCGGCGGCCAACGACTGGAGCCAGGTCAAGGTGTGGTACGGGCCGAACGGGGGCCTTGGCACGTCGAGCTATCCGACCAGCGGCTTCATCTACGCCGACGAGGCGGGCGCGGAGCCCGAGCATCAGCCCTTCCCCGCGCCCGCAACCCCGTACATCGGCGTGCCGCGGCTGGCGGTCGCGGTCAGCGCGCCGCCGGCCTGGCACGGATAGGGAGCCTCAGGCCGCGCCGGGGCGGAACGTCATGGCGACGCCGTTCATGCAGTAGCGCTTGCCCGTCGGCTTCGGCCCATCGTCGAACACATGGCCCAGATGGCCGCCGCAGCCGTCGCAGTGGACCTCCGTGCGCGCCATGAACATCGAGCGGTCGGTCTGCGTGCCCACCGCGCGCGGCAGGGGCGCCCAGAAGCTGGGCCAGCCGGTGCCGCTGTCGAACTTGGTGCGGCTGGAGAAGAGCGGACGCGCGCAGCCGGCGCAGGCGAAGCGGCCGGCGCGATGCTCGGCGTTGAGCGGGCTGGAATAGGGGCGCTCGGTGTTCTCGTGGCGCAGCACGCCGTAGGCGGCGGGGGACAGCATCCGCTTCCATTCGGCATCGGTGTGGCGGACGGGAAAGGCCGGCGCGGCGCGTGCCTCGGAGCCTCGGCAGCCGAAGAGCAGGCCGGCCGTACCGGCGGCGAAGGCGGCCAGGACGCCGCGGCGGGGGGTGGGATCGGTCATGTCCCGGATATGGGAGCGCGCCGCCCGCCCCGGTAGGGCTTCAAGCCGCCGCGCGGCGGCGGCGGAACCAGCCGGGGCTGCCAGACTGCAGCACGCCCCGGCGAAAGGCGCGCGCGCCGACGCCGACGAATAGCGCGGCCCAGCCGAGCTGCCAGGCGAGTGCCGCCAGGTGCGGCCAGATCGCCGGGTCGTTCGCAGCCCTGCCCGCCATGGCGAAGGGGGACGACAGCGGAAACAGCTCGGCGAAGCGCGCCATGCCGCTGCCCGGCCGGCCGGCGGCGGCACTCGCCAGCGCGAACATCCCCACCTGAACCGCGGTGACGGGGAGCGAGAGCATCTGAATCTCGCGCATGGTCGACGCCTGCGCGCCCAGCCCCAGGAAGACGGAGCCGAGCAGCAGATAGGCGGTGGTGAAATAGGCGAAGAACAGCAGCGCGAAGGCGGGCGCGCCCACCGCGGGCGAGAGTGCGGCCAGCCCCGCCTCCGCGCCCGGCGGCAGCAGGCGCGTCGCCTGGCCCAGCACCGTGCCCCAGAAGGCGACGAACAGCACGGCGACGCCGAACATGCCGATCAGCTTGCCCAGGAACACCGCCTCCAAAGGCACGGCGGCGGCCAGCACCTCGATCACCTTGTTGTTCCGCTCCTCCGCCATGGTGCCGACCACCTGGCCCGCCAGGAACAGCGTCAGGAAGAACACGCCGAACACCGCCAGGAAGGCCGAGCGGTTCTGCCCCCCGCCGGACGCGCCGGACCGGCCATAGGGTCGGAAGCTGGGGGCGACGCGGGGGCGGGCCGCGCCCAGCCGCGCGTCCGCCTGCACCTCGTCGGCGAGCAGCGCGAGCCAGCGCGCGGCCGAACCCTCCAGCGCCCCGTGCAGCACCACGGGCCGGTCGAGCGGGCCGTACAGCACGGCCGCCGCGTCGTAGTCGGGTGCTGCGAAGGCGGCGCGCGCCTGGGCGGCGGGGTCGCGGCCGGCGCGGATCGTGGCGAGCGGCGGTGGCGCCTCGTCGCGGCGCAGCGGCCCGCGCAGGCGCAGGTCGGCCTCCGCGAAGGGGCGGGCGAGTGCGTCGGGGACGATCGCCACCACCCGCTCGCGGCCCCTGGCCCCCTCCGTCACGCCGGCCGCGCCCAGGCCGCCGATGGCGCCGAACGAGCCCATGATGACGGGCGCGAACAGGAACAGGAGGAAGATGGGCGTGAACACGGTGGCCACGAAGTCGCGGCGCGCGACCGTGAACACCTGACGGAGCGCGCGGGCGGCCTTCACGCCGCCGTCTCCCCGCGGAGGTGGGCGTCGTCGCGGGCGGCGTCGCCTACGACGCGCACGAACGCCTCGTGCAGCGTCGGCCGCTCAATGCTGAGCCCCGCGATGCCGTGGCCGGCGGCCATGACGCGCGCCAGCACCGGCTCCACCCCGTCGGCCGGCAGGTCGAAGCGCCAGCCGCCCGGCCCGGCTTCCGCGTCGGGCGGGAGCAGGGCGCGCACCCCCTCCCCCTCCACCCGGGCCGTGTAGCGGACGCGCGACGGCAGCAGGCCGCGCGCGTCGTCCACCGTTCCCTCGAACCGGCGGCGGCCGCCCGCGATGATCGCCAGCCGGTCGCACAGCCGCTCGGCATGCGCCATGACGTGGGTGGAGAAGAGCACGGTCGCCCCCCGGTCGCGCTCGGCCACGATCAGCGCCTCCAGCTTCTCCTGGTTCACGGGGTCCAACCCCGAGAAGGGCTCGTCCAGCACCAGGAGGTCGGGGCGGTGGACGACGGAGCCCAGCAGCTGGACCAGCTGGGCCATGCCCTTGGACAGCTTGCGGATCTTGGTGTCCGCCGCGTGGCCCAGCCCCGCCTCCTCCAGCATGGCGGCCGCGCGCGCGCGGCCCTCGCGCCGGGGCAGGCCGCGAAGCGCGCCCATGAAGGCCACCGCGTCGCGCGCGGTCATCGCGGGGTAGAGGCCGCGCTCCTCCGGCAGGTAGCCCACGCGGTCGCCCGCGTCGCGCGGGTGGGCGGTGCCGAGCAGCCGGCGCTCGCCCCCGTCGGGCTCGATGATGCCCAGCAGCATCCGCAGCGTGGTGGTCTTGCCAGCCCCGTTGGGGCCCAGCACGCCGTAGATCAGGCCGGGCGCGACCGACAGGTCCACGCCGTCCACCACGCGCCGGTCGCCGAACCGCTTCACCAGCCCCCTTGCCTCTACCGCGTCCACGTCGTTCCCTTGCAGCCGGCGGCCGTGCTAGCGGGCGGGCGTGGCCGGACACAAGCTGGAAACCCTGATGCGGGCCGAGGCGGAGCGGCTGGGCTTCGCCGCGTGCGGCGTGGCGCGCGCAGACGCCGCACCCCGCACGGCCGAACGGCTGCGCCGATGGCTGGCGGACGGATGCCACGGCACCATGATCTGGATGGAAGCGCGCGAGGGCCAGCGCGCGAGCCCGGCGGGGCTGTGGCCCGACGTGCGATCCGTGATCGCGCTGGGCGTCAGCTATGCGCCGGCGCTCGACCCGCTGGCGCTGGCCGACGTGCCCGACCGGGGGCGCGTGTCGGTCTATGCGCAAGGCGGCGACTATCACGACGTGGTGAAGCGGCAGCTCAAGGCGCTGGCGCGGTGGCTGGTGGCGGCGGCACCCGGCGAGCAGGTGAAGGTGTTCGTGGACACCGCGCCGGTGATGGAGAAGCCGCTGGCGGAGGCGGCAGGGCTCGGCTGGCAGGGCAAGCATACCAACCTGCTCAGCCGCCGGCACGGGAGCTGGCTGTTCCTGGGGGCGATCTACACCACGCTGGCGCTGGAGGCGGACGCGGCCCCCGGCGGCTCGTGCGGCAGTTGCGACCTGTGCCAGCGGGCGTGCCCGACCGACGCCTTCCCCGCCCCCTATCGGCTGGATGCCAGGCGCTGCGTCTCCTACCTCACCATCGAGCATGACGGGCCGATCCCGCGCGATTTGCGCGCGGGCATGGGCAACCGGGTGTACGGGTGCGACGACTGCCTGGCGGCGTGCCCATGGAACAAGTTCGCGAGCGCCGCCGCCGCGAACCGCGCGTTCCTGCCGCGCGCCGAGCTGGCGGCACCCCGGCTGGCGGAGCTGATGGACCTGGACGACGTAGGGTTCCGTCAGGTGTTCGCCGGCTCGCCGATCAAGCGCGTCGGGCGCGTGCGGATGGTGCGCAACGCGTGCGTGGCGGCGGGCAATTCGGGCAACGCCGCGCTGGCGGAGCGCGCCGCGGCGTTGCTGGACGACGAGGCCCCCGTGGTGCGCGGCGCCGCCGCCTGGGCGCTGGGGCGGCTGGACCCGGCACGCTTCCTGGCGGAGCGGGGGCGTCGGTTGGCGGCGGAGACGGATGCGGACGTGGCCGGCGAATGGGCCGGCGAATGGGCCCTCGGGCACCCGCCCGCGTTGTGCGGGGCGAAGACGGGAGAAGCGGACGCGTGACGAGCTTGGGCATCTACGGCGCGGCGGGGCGCATGGGGCGCGCGGTGGCGGAAGCGGCGGCGGCGGCTGGCGCGGCGGTGGCCGGCGGCACCGACGCGCGCGACGACCCGCGCCCGCTGGCCGACGCGGCCGACGTGCTGGTGGACTTCTCCGCGGCCGTCGCACTCCCCGCGCACCTGGCGGCGGCGGTGGCCGCGCGGACGCCCATCGTGATCGGCACCACGGGGCTGACGGCCGAACACCACGCCGCCGTCGACGCCGCCGCGCGAGAGGTGGCGGTGCTCCAGACGGGCAACACGTCGCTGGGCGTGACGCTGCTCGCCGGGCTGGTGCGGCAGGCGGCGGAGCGGCTGGGCGCGGACTGGGACATCGAGGTGGCCGAGATGCACCACCGGCACAAGAAGGACGCGCCGTCGGGCACCGCCCTGCTGCTGGGCGAGGCGGCGGCGCGCGGGCGGGGCACTCCGCTCGCCGACGTTCAGGTCACCGACCGCGCCGGTCTGACGGGCGAGCGGACGGAGGGGACCATCGGCTTCGCGTCCTTGCGCGGCGGATCGGTGGTGGGCGATCACCTGGTCGTGTTCGCGGGCGAGGGCGAGCGGATCGAGCTGGGCCACCGCGCCGACAGCCGCGCCATCTTCGCGCGCGGCGCGGTGCGCGCGGCGCTGTGGCTCCGGGACCGGCCGCCGGGGCGCTACCGCATGGACGAGGTGCTGGGCCTGTGACGGCGGCGGCGCGCGGGCGGCGCGGCCGGGCGACCGGGGCGTCGAAGCCTGTCGGCCCGGCCGTGGCGTCGCAGCCGTCCGGTGCGGCCGGGGTGCCCGGCCCCAGGGGGCCGGACACCCCCGAGCGCGTCTTCGACTTCTACCGCCTGCTGGCCGAGAACGATCCCGCGCCCGAAACCGAGCTGGACTGGGGCACGCCCTACACGCTGTTGGTCGCGGTCACGCTGTCGGCGCAGGCGACGGACGTCAGCGTCAACAAGGCGACCGGGCCGCTGTTCGCCGTGGCGGACACGCCGCCTGCGATGGTGGCGCTGGGCGAGGAGCGTTTGCGCGGCTTCATCAAGACCATCGGCCTCTACAACGCCAAGGCGAAGAACGTGATCGCGCTGTCGCAGCGGCTGATCGACGAGTACGACGGCGAGGTGCCGGCCGACCGGGACGCGCTGGAGACGCTGCCCGGCGTGGGGCGCAAGACGGCCAACGTGGTGATGAACGTCGCCTTCGGCCACGGCACCATCGCGGTCGACACGCATGTGTTCCGCGTGGGCAACCGCACCGGTCTGGCGCCTGGCAAGACGCCCGCCAAGGTGGAGGAAGGGCTGGACCGCGTGACGCCCGCCGCCTTCCTCAACGGCGCGCACCACTGGCTGATCCTGCACGGTCGCTACGTGTGCAAGGCCAGGCGGCCGGAGTGCTGGCGCTGCGTCGTCGCCCACCTGTGCGCCTTCACCCCCAAGACGCCCGCCCCCGCCTAGCCGGACCCCGCCTCGAGGGGCTGGCGTCGGCCCGCAGCCCCTGCTAGGCGGACCGGCGGCCGGCACCCGTAGCTCAGCTGGATAGAGCGCTGCCCTCCGAAGGCAGAGGTCACAGGTTCGAATCCTGTCGGGTGCGCCAGTCATTTGCTATTAAGATGTTGTTTTAGCTGCTTTCTTGGAAGTCGGCGTTAGCTGGGTTCCCACACTGGCGCCCTCGTTACATCGCGACTGGTGTCGGATCGAGGCGAACGATGGCGGCCGTAAGGACCTGCCCTTGCAGCCGTTGCACTACCATACCCCATCGCTGGTCATGGCCTTTCAATAGCGCAGAAGATGCTGGCAAAAGGGCCCGCGTGTGCCTCGCGGCCTGGCATCCTTGACCCGACGATGGAGAGATACGCTGACCGACGACGGTTATATGGAACTGGATGTGGCGCAGTTGCCGCGTGAGCAGCAGTTCGCGGCCTGGGCGTCTGCGATGCCAGCCTATACCGTCGCGACGGCGCGTCCTGAACGGGGCTTCGAGGCCAAGGTGCGCGTCTGGCTGATCCCGCCCCTGGCGATCACCTTGTCGCATATCGGTCCGGCGCGGTGGCAGCGAACGGCCGAGGCGGCGACCCGAGATGGCCTGGACAGCCTCACCTTCCAGCTAGTGTTGAGCGGGCGGACGCGTGGCCTGGCTGCGGGCATCCCGTTTCAGGCGGTGGCCGACGACGTGACGGTGCAGGACGCGGCCCTCCCCATCGAGAGCGTCACCACGCGCATGCGGTGCGTCACCGTCACCATGCCGCGCGCGTTCCTGGACGAGGCGGCGCCGGGCCTGGACGTGCACGGCGCCGTGTTGCGCGGCGGGCTGGGCGCGCTGCTGGCGTCGTTCCTGCGCGCGCTGCCGGACGCATTGGACGGGGCGGAACCGGCGGAGGCCGCCACCGTGCCGAGGTTGGTTCGCGATCTGCTCGCCGCATCCTTGCCGGCGCACGTCGCGGCCGCGGGCGCGGTACGGCCGTTGCGCGACCGGCTGCGGCGCTACGTCGCGGCCAACCTGCACCGTCCGCTGACGCTGGAGACGCTGTCCGAGGCAGTGGGCGGATCGCGCGCCAGCCTGTACCGCACCTTCGACGGCGAGGGCGGTGTCATGGCCTATGTGCTGGAACAGCGCCTGTCGCGCGCGCGCCGGCTGCTGACCGATCCCGTATCGTCCCGCTCGGTGGCGGAAGTCGCCGCCGCCACAGGTTTCCGCGACTCGTCCGACCTGGGCCGGGCCTATCGCCGGCGCTTCGGGATGACGCCGGGCGCCGCGAAGCGTGCGGACCCCGCCAAGCCTGCCCCCGCGGGGCCGGTGCAGGAGCGGTTCCGGACGTGGATCGAAGGTCAGCCCTGAGACGCCATGCCCGCGTCTTCGAGACGCGGTGCGGATGGGCGCGGGGGCGCCGCCGCGATACCTCGCTCCCGCCGGGTGAACGGCGCACCAGCCCGTGATCGGTAGGCCGCGCGCACTGCGGCGAAGGGGACCGCCGGGGGGCGGAGGGGGGGAGAAGCATATGACGACGCTCTCGATCACGGCCGGGTCGCTGACCGGGGCCGTCGCGACGGTCCGGGCGGCTGCGGCGTGACGGGCGGCTGGTGGCCGTTCGGCGCCGGCATCCTGGGCGCGCTCTACGCCGCGTCGCTGCCCTATGTCGGGTGGCTGGTCCTGGAGGCGCATCGCATCCGACGCGACGCTCGTGACGAACCGGCATCCCGGACCGCGGCGTCGTGACGGGTCCGGCCCGGCCGCGACGACGCCCAGGCGAGGTTTCAGGGAACGACGACGGGCGTTTCTGCCGCGACGCGCGGCGACAGGAGGACAAATGAAGATCATATCAGTGGCGCTGAGCGCCGTTCTCTGCGCGTCCGCGGCGGACGCCACCGTTTTCACATACAGCGTTTCCGGCACCTTCGCCGACGGGACGACCATGAGCGGCCGGTTCTCGTTCAATGACCAGATCTACGATTCGATCAGGCAGTTCTCCGCCGTATCGATCCGGCTGAACAGGGCCACGCCGGTGACGCTGACGGCAACTACCGGCTTCACCGCACCGGCCCTGGGCGGGACGAATACGGCCGGTCAGGTGACATTCGCAGGCCCGAACGGAACGAGGCTCATGCTGGGGCTAATCGGTAACTATAGCCGGGCTCCCAGCCTGACCGCCATCACCTCGCCGAGCTTCAACAGCGGCGGCGTGTACTACACTGCCTACAGCGTCGCCGGTGTATCGTCCCACCTCGTGTCGGGCAGCGTGACGCAGGTGTCGCCCGCAGTTCCGCCCGTCCCCGAGCCCATCACCTGGGGCCTGATGCTGCTAGGCTTCGGCATGGTCGGTGCCGGCTTACGCTCGCGCCGCCGCCGCACCACCGTTACCTACGCCTGATCTCCCTTTTTCAGGCACTGGCGGGGGCCGTCGTTCCTACGGAAGCGGCGGCCTCAGCCACAAGAAGATCGTTTACTGAAAGAAGCAGATCACTTTGAGCGCGCGGAAGAGAGCATTGTACGTCTCGTGATCCATATCTTCGACGTCGCGCGACAGGGCGGTGACAAGGGCGGCTCGGTCTAACTCGTCGCTCCGTGCCAGTTCGGACCGCCGGACCAAGTCCAAGAGATATTCTCTATTCTCGCGGATGCCTCGGAGAGCTACAGGCTTGAACGTCTCCTTGACGTAGCTGCCTTCAAATATATCGTTCTCCAGCACGCGAGTTAATGTCCTGCGGAGAAGCGCGCGATCCCGTCGATAAGCCCTAGGAAGGCGTGCGATGAGTCTAGCCAATTCGACGTTCTGATATGGATGAACTGGCCAGAGGCCGTATCGAAGGACGCGCTGAGCCTGGCTCGCGGCTCCACTCCAACATGTCTCCTGCAACCACCCCGCCGGATATCGACCCCGTCCTCGTGTAGCAGCTCGCGATCCAGCGGCCGTGAGGAAGGGGGACACCGAACTTTCCTGCCGGTGGGGGGCGCCCTCTTCTCCCTCGAACGCGACATAAAGCTCATCGCCGCCCAAGCCCGTGATCAGCGTGTCTATCCCGGCTGATCGAAGCATGCCGAAGAGGGCCTCGAACAGCTCGGGATAATTCTCATCCTCGGGCAGTACGCCGTAGCGCGTCCGTCGTAGGCTTTCCGGCCCGAAAGGTGCGAAGCGCTCACCTGGAACGCTGAGATCGTCGGACTGGCATCGCTGGCGGATCAAGGATCGACGTTCTTGCTGAGCTTCCCCCATGGTGCCGCTAAACTGTGCGCCGATACTGAGGAGGCCGGCACCCATGGTATCGGCCGCCGCAATCGATGTTAATGCTGAGTCCATTCCGCCGCTGAGTTCGATAGCAGTCGAGCCGCGCTCGAGTGGCCGCGCCTCCAGGATCGCGCGGGTGGCGTTGAACAACAGCGTCTCTAGGTCCGCTTCTGACGTCACCCCGCCCGGCATTTCATGACGGACGGGCGAGGGAAGGCTCACTTCGATCCCGCGCTTGGTAATGCTCAAACTGGCCCCGGCCGTGCCGCGATGTAGCCCGGGCACGACCATGTCGGTGCCATAGGTGGAGAAGCCAGCGATCTGTGCGCAAGCGATGTCGGTGTTTATGAGAAGCGGCTGTCCGACGAGCAGTCGGTAATAATCCCAGTCCAGCCACACCGCATTCTCGCGGACTGTGAGGTATAGAGGTATCGATGCGACCGGGGACGAACGATAAGTGATTGTGCAGCGACCGCGGTCGATGATGAGCGCTGCGAAATCCAGTGCTTCGCCATCCAGTGCCGCCATCGCCGATATGATTGCGGCGTGACTTGCTTCACGCACGATGCATAAGCCGGAAGGGTCATCGGCGTAGCGTTCACGCGATATGATTGCCGATAACCCGGAGCCTATGAGCACCTTTGTGCATAGCAAGCGGTGGCGGTAGATTGATATGCGGGAGCGACCCATAGAGAAGCCCCCATCGATTTCGTCGACGGGGGCCTGAAGGTCAGAGAACGCGAGCCTGCCGCTCAGCACGTCAAAGCTATGCGCCAGCCTCTACGCTTGATGCGGTAGGGGATCAGTTCTCGCCGAAAACGCGGTCGCCGCCCTCGACTACCTTGGCAGCCACAGGCTGAGCGATCCCGCGTGTCGGAGTGGGCGTCAGAGCGTTGTCGAGGTTGGCGAGCTGCGAGCGTAGCTGCGACGCCTTGTTTGCCTTGGTCATCCTTCTCTCCTGCTCTTCCAACGAGACGAAGCCGCCGACATGCTCGAACGACTCATCACGCTGTTTTCACAAGGTAATGCCGATGACGATGCTGGCTCAAGGCAAGCCAGGACAGCTTCATCCAAAATGGTCGCGTATTCTGACCTGTTTGGCGCAGTTCCATGCCGTTCGGGGGCTATAGGCACCTGCAGTCCATGCTCCGCTACGACACGAACATCGCCTCCACGATGGCCTGCATCAGCACCCCCCTCGGCACGGGCACGCTGACGGATACGTAGCCTCGGTTCTGCGCGCGGCGCGTACCGTACAGCCCGATCCACTGCCGCCCGTGCTGCCGCCAGGCTCGTTGTAGCGCCGGCACCGGCAGCAACACGCACGTCGCCGCCTTGGCGTGCGCGTAGGCGATGAAGTCGGCGGCGAGCGGCTTCTGCACCCAGCCCGGCGAGCGGCGTGCCTCGTCCGACCAGCGTTCCAGCAGCACGTCGGGCCAGTCCGCCGTCCTGATCTTCTCGTCCACCGTGAACGTCCGCCCGCACTTGAGCGTCAGCAGCCGGTCGATGCCGCCGCGCTGTGCCCAGCCGTCCTGATCCACAGACACGGCAGAGAGTAGCGTCGGAAAGGCCCGGCGGTAGATGGGTATCCACCAGTCCGGGCCATACTCCTCCGACAGCGCGTGGCTGTCCTCGAAGCGGTGGACGGGACGATGCCCCGCCGCCCTGTGTCGGACGGCGGGGTGGAAGCGGCTGGGGCTGAGCGGCAGTCGAGCCGCGGGCAGGCTATGGATGGTGGTATTCTCCTTCTCGGTCGTGGCCGTCCTCGTCGTCGTCCCTGAGCGGCTCCAGGTCCGGGTCGCCGTCGATCTCGTCCATGCGGTCGATCATGGCTTGCGTCAGCCGGGACAGCGCCGAGCGCGGCAGCGACGGAATGGCGGCGAACAGCTTGGCGGGCGATGCCGCGTCGCTGGGTCGCGTCCACCGCCTGCGGGCACGCCTGCGCCACGGGGACGGCCGCCTGGGGCCTGACGGCGTGCTGGTCAGCGTGTGGCCCATCATGCCCACCGCTGCTCGATGGCGTCGCGTACCGCCTCCACCCTGTCCGGGTGGCCGACGATCTGCGCCATGACGCCCGTCAGCTGCTCGCCGTCGCAGTGGTCGACCAGGAGGAACGGCCGTTTGTCCGAGCCGATCACGTAGCCGCCGCCGATGGCGGTGAAGGCACCGAGCCAGAGGCTGGGGTCGAACGAGGGGGCGGCGGTGGCCCTGGTGACGTGGGGCGCACTCATGCCGCTTGCTCCGCCGCCAACCGCTCTACGTCGGCCAGGAGCGTCGGCAGCCAATCCACGCTCCCGCCCATCTTGTTCTCGATCATGAATACAAGCTTGGCGTGGAGGTCGACCGCGGTGGCGGCAGGGAACGTCGCTATCGCGTCCATCGCGTCCACCCATACGTCGTTCAGTCGATCATTCTCGCGCATATGCGCGCGGCGAACTTCGTCCTGACCTGCCTCGGCAGGCCCGGACAGAAACTCGCGTTGATGCTGATCGACAGCCGCGTCGCACTGGCTCTGCTCGGTGAACAGCTTGGCGAGGGCGGGGCTGGGGCCGGTCATGCCCGCGCCTCCCCGTCCAGGCCCCGCACGTCGGCCAGGAAGTCCGTCAGACATTCCAGCGGCACCTCGGCCCCGTCATAGTCCGCCGCAACGATTTTGATCTTCTCGGCTAGGTCGGCCAGCGAACGGACGGGGTAGAGGCAGAGTGCCTTGAAGGCGTCGCCGCGAGCCTTGGACAGGCCGTCCATGATCGCCTCGGCTGGACCCATGATCCGCTCACGCAACTCGGCCTCCCGAGCGGCGTAGACGGCGTGTTCCCGCTTCCAGGCCGGCAACTCGTCCTCGCGCCACGGCTTCTGCGGCTTCGGCCCGAGTGCCTTGGCGGCATCGTAGAACGCGCCGCGCTGTTCGTCCTCCACGTCGATGTACGCGAGCCAAGTGGCGAACTTCTGGCGGAAGTCGGCCACGAGGGCAGCCCAGCGGGCGTCATGCCCGGCGGCGGCCGTCACGGAAGCGGCGATGGGCACCGCCGCGACGGTCGCGGCCAGACCGGCACCGCCGATCAGGGCGCGGCGTGAGACGGCGGCGCTCACGCTGCCATCTCCAGGGGCAGCACGGCGTCGATGGCGTCCGTCACGTCGGGTGAGTGGCACCACGCGTTGAACGCCGGGTAAGCCGCCTCGCCCACCTCCTGATAGGCCGCCAGCAGCCGGTTGCCCGTCTCGTCGCGGATCGCGCCCAGCGCCTCGGCTCGGTAGCCACCGTAGACGAACAC
>Ga0325400_1003691_pt1 | contig 13946 bp, 10 predicted proteins | sample PopdelMetagenome_2_FD_205662 | JGI IMG/M metagenome (GOLD analysis project Ga0325400, IMG submission 205662) | Populus deltoides microbial communities from Bellville, Georgia, United States - Xylem-PdKOR-R1 | ecosystem: Host-associated > Plants > Phyllosphere > Stem > Wood/Secondary xylem... | reverse complement strand
CCTTACACGGATGGCCTGAATCTGGAAGCCGCCGGACTGGCTGCCGATGCGCGAGGCCGCATTGAAGTGGACGACCACCTGCAAACGAAAGTACCGCATATCTACGCCATTGGCGACGTTATCCGCGGGGCCATGCTGGCGCATAAAGCCGAGGAAGAAGGCACGTTTGTGGCCGAAACCATCGCCGGTCAGAAACCGCACATCAACTACCGCCTGATTCCGGGCGTGGTCTATACCTGGCCGGAAGTCGCCAGCGTAGGATATACGGAAGAAGAGCTGAAGCAGATGGGTACTGCCTACAAAGTAGGCTCGTTCCCTTACAAGGCGCTGGGTCGGGCGCGGGCATCCATGGATCTGGACGGTTTGGTAAAAGTACTGGCTGACAAGCAAACCGACGAGATTCTGGGGATGCACATCATCGGTGCCCGGGCGGCTGACATGATCGCCGAAGGCGTCGTAGCGATGGAGTATCGAGCCTCTGCTGAGGACGTTAGCCGGATGTCACACGCTCACCCGACTTATACAGAAGCGGTGAGAGAAGCCTGTCTGGCTGCAACCGACAACCGAGCCATACATATCTAGTCGATTACCCAAGTAATCAATAAAAAGCCCTGACAGGATAATACTGTCAGGGCTTTTTTGTTGGTAAAGTACAAATATACTGTTGATTATATAGTGAACAATAGTATTAGTAGAATAAAGTTTCATGATTGGGTTTATAAACTGTATATAATTTCTATTTATTGATATTTAACTGTAAATTATTTTAACTTTTCTTATATATTCAGAATTAAATTTTGAATATATAATGATGATAATTTACTTTGAGTAAGTCAATAATAGAGAATGCTTATTAAAATTCTGTCTCTTTTATTTGACATAAAGACTATACTAGCAAAAATAAGCCTATAAACAGCTCAAATAAAAGCTGGTACTTTTTGGAAAATAAGCTAAGAATTATATAAAAAGTTAAATTTTAATTTACCCATACCTGTTTACGCATGAAACACATTTTTACTGCAAGTTGCCTTGTGGTTGGTCTGTTGTTTAGTCTGATTGGCTATGCGCAGGACCGAACAATTAAAGGACGGGTACTCTCAAAAACAGACGGTTCGGGGTTGCCCGGGGCCAACGTATTGATCAAAGGAACGGACCGGGGGAGCACGACCAACGCCAACGGGGAGTTTGCACTGACGGGCCCGGCCAATTCAGTGCTGATCGTGTCGTTCATTGGCTTTAAACCCCTTGAGGTGGCCGTCGGCAATCGGACTAGTCTTGATGTTTCCCTGGAAGAAGATGCGGCCATCCTGGGTGAAGTTGTGGTAACGGCTTTGGGGATTACGCGCGAGAAAAAAGCGCTTGGGTATTCGGTGCAGGAGATCGGTGGGCAACAGATGACGCAGGCGCGCACGACCAATTTTGTCAATGCCTTGTCGGGTAAGATCGCCGGCGTGCAGGTGACCAGCACCAACGGGGCGCCCGGCGCTTCGTCGCGCATCCTGATTCGCGGTTCCAGCTCCATTGGGAGCAACAACCAGCCGCTGTTCGTCGTCGACGGAGTGCCTATCGACAACAGCAATATTGGCTCGGGAACGGGCGTTGACTACGGTAATGGCGCTTCCGGCATTAACCCGGACGATATCGACAATGTCAGTGTTCTGAAAGGCCCCAGCGCGGCCGCCTTATACGGTTCGCGCGGTGCTAACGGCGTTATTCTAATCACAACCAAAAGCGGAAAGGGCACGAAGGGCATCGGGGTTTCCGTTAACTCCAACACGGCTTTCGACCGTCCTTTCCGGTTGCCGGAATGGCAGAACGAATACGGCCAGGGGAATAAAGGGCTGTTTTCGTTTGTGGATGGGACAGGCAAAGGGGTTAACGATGGCGTGGATGAAAGCTGGGGACCTAAACTGGATGGCCGTCTGCTGCCACAATTCGACTCGCCCATTGCCGCCGACGGTACCCGGACGCCAACGCCCTGGATCGCGCATCCGGATAACGTCAATCAGTTCTTCGCGACCGGACGCACGCTCACCAATAACGTTTCTGTCACCGGAGCCAGTGACAAAGGCGATTTTCGCCTGTCGGTGACCGATTTAAACCAGACGGGTATCCTGCCTAATACGGATTACAAACGCCGGACGATTGCACTGAACGCGGGCTGGAACCTGACCAGTAAGTTGAGCATCCGGGCAACGGGGAACTACGTGAACGACGGCAGTGACAACCGGTCCAACTGGGGATTGTATTTCATCTGGTTTGGTCGCCAGGTGGATATGGAGAAGTTGAAAAATTACAAAGCTCCCGGCAGTATCTACCAGAATAACTGGAATTACAACTACTGGACAAACCCGTACTACTTCCTCAACGAAAGCCCGAAGTCCAACAACAAGGACCGGTTGTACGGCAATTTCCTGGCGACGTACAAATTTACGCCCTGGCTGACGCTGACGGCCCGTACCGGTACGGACTTTTACATCGATCGTCGGCAAACGAAAAATGCCGCCCGCATTGACAACCTGAACGGCGCCAAGCAGTACGATAGCTACAACGAAGAACAGGTTTTCGTCCGTGAGTCCAACTCCGACTTCCTGTTGAATGGTACGCGCAAATTCGGCGCTTTCGACATAACCGCCAATGTTGGAGGTAACCACCGGTATAACTTCGCCCAGCGCAACTACATGGGTGCTACCGAACTGGCTATTCCGCGGGTATGGAACCTGGGGAACTCGCGCCAGAATAAAGTGGCCGAAAACTCGTACATCGAGAAGACGGTCAACAGCCTGTATGCCTCGGCCAACCTGGGCTTCCGCAATTACCTGTTCGTTGACCTGACCGCCCGCAACGACTGGTCGAGCGCCCTGCCCGCCAGCAACCGGTCCTACTTTTATCCGTCAGCCGCCGTTAGCGCCGTTCTGACCGATATGTTCAACGTGAGCTCGCCCATTCTGTCGTTTGCGAAAGTGCGCGCGGGTATCGCCCGGGTGGGTAACGACACCGATCCTTACCGTCTGATTCAGGCCTACCGCTACGAAAACGCCTGGAATACCACGCCTTCGCTGTCGGAAAATAACGCCATGCTGAACGCGACGCTGAAGCCCGAGCTGACCAATTCGTACGAGTTTGGGGCCGAAGTAAAACTGTGGCAGAACCGCGTTGGGCTGGATGTGACGTACTACAGCAAAGAGTCGTTCAACCAGATTCTGGACGTGAACGTATCGCAGGCATCCGGCTTTAATTCAAAGCTGCTGAACGCCGGAAAGCTGCAGAACAAAGGCGTTGAAATCCAACTGACGGCGACTCCCGTGCGGTCAGGAGCCTTCCAGTGGGACGTAACGCTGAACTGGGCCCGCAACCAGAACAAGGTAGTTTCACTGGCCGAAGGCTTGACAACGTACCAGCTGAACACCTCGTACAACCCGATCACGCAAACCACCGCGACGAACAGCTTCCGGGGGATGTCGGTCGAAGCCCGCGTGGGTCAGCCTTACGGTACCTTCTTCGGTCAGGGCTTCCTGCGCGATCCGAACGGCAACATCGTCTACGACAAAAGCGGTTATCCTCAATTAAACTCAACGCGTCGCATTCTGGGCAACTTCACGCCGAAGTGGATCGGTGGCCTCCAGAACACGTTTAGCTACAAAAGTCTGTCGCTGAGCACGCTGATCGATATGAAGCAGGGCGGGGATATTTTCTCGCAAACGGTTAACATCGGTCGGTACACGGGCGTATTGAAAGAAACGCTTCTGGGCCGGGAAGACGGCATTGTCGGTCAGGGTGTCGTGAACACCGGAACGGCGGCTGAGCCCAACTACGTACCGAACACCACGCGGATTTCGTCGGAAGAATGGCATAAGAAGTACTACTCGCTCTCCAACAACGAAGCGACCATCTTCGACGGAAGTTTCATCAAGCTGCGCGAAGTTAAGCTAACTTATATGCTGTCTGGTCAGGTGTTTAAGCGATTGCCTTTCCGCAACATCGCTGTCTCCGTGGTGGGCCGCAACCTGGCTCTGCTGCACAGCAATGTACCGCACATCGATCCGGAAACCAGCTACTACAACGACGGTAACCTGCAGGGTATCGAAAACGGTCAGATTCCAAGCACCCGCACCGTCGGCTTTAACATTAACTTCAATCTTTAAGGGTGACGTTTGACTCTCTGACCTTGGCCGTTTGACTAACGGGTCTTTCATTAAAAGTCAAACGTCCAACGTCAGCTAAGCCAACGTCCAGAAAAACACATGAGACGCATTCTTACTTCGCTTCGCTATAAAGCCCTGATGGCGACGTTCCTGCTCGGAACGGCGGCCTGCACGGGTGACTTTGATGAAATCAACACCAACCCAAACTCCCCGACGGTGGCGACGCCCGATCTGTTTTTGCCCCACGGCATCCAGAGCGCCGTGGATGCCTACTGGGGCGGCTCGCTGGGCATGGACGTTGGCGACCTGATTTCGCAGTACTGGGCCCGGATTCAGTACACGGACATCGACCAGTACACCATCACCAACGATGTGTACGGAACGGCTTCGTGGCAGGTTTTTTACATTGAATCGCTGGCTGACTATCAACGCATTTTGAAACTGGGTACCGATTTAGGAAACCCCAACTACCAGGCCGTTGCCATGATTCTGCGCTCCTGGGTGTTCTGCCTGCTGACGGATATCTACGGTGATATTCCGTATTCCGACGCCATCAAAGGACTGGAAGGAACCCTGCAACCAAAGTATGACGCCCAGAAAGACGTGTACGCGGGCATTATCGCGGAACTAAAGGCGGCCAACAGCATGATTGTCCTTAACGACAACAGCAAGGCCATTGCGGGTGATGTTCTGCTGGGTAACGATCTGACAAAGTGGAAAAAGTTTGCCAATTCGCTGAGCCTGCGCGTACTGAACCGGATGCTCAACAAGGCTGATGCGCCCATTGACGTGAAAGCAGAGATCAACCGGATTCTGAGCGACCCGGCTACTTACCCGGTCCTGGCGTCAAACGCGGACAATATTCAGCTGAATTACATTAACGTAACCAACAACAACAACCCAATTAATCAGAACCGCAAGACGCGCGACGATCACCGGGTGAGTGCCACGCTAGTTAACAAACTGAAAGCCTTAAGTGACCCTCGGCTGGCGGTATATGCCAACAAACCGGTCGATGGCGGGGATTTCAAAGGCGTTCCCAATGGCTTGTCGAACGCCGACGCCAACGCGCTGGGGCTGTCGAAAACGTCTAAAGTGGGCGATTTCTTTGTGTCGCCTACCGCACCGGGGGTGATCATGAGCTACGCCGAACTCCTGTTTATCAAAGCCGAATTTGCCAACAAGGGCATCACCGCAGCGGGCGACGTAGCGGCCGATTACACCAATGCCATCAAGGCTTCCTTCACGCAATACGGCCTGACGGCACCGGCTGATTATCTGACGGCCAACGCCCTGCAGAGCGGGGATGCCGGTTATACGCAGATCATGGAGCAAAAGTGGATTGCGCTGTACGGCGGAGGGCTGGAAGCCTGGACCGAATACCGCCGGACCGGAATCCCGGCCCTGACGCCTGCGGTGATCAACACCAACGCCGGAATCATTCCAACGCGGTTGCCGTATCCGGGCTCGGAAGAGTCCCTGAACACCGTTAATTTCAAGGAAGCGCTGACGCGGCAGGGTGGTCAGAACGACATGAAAATGAAACTATGGTTTGCTAAGTAACTGATTCCTCAACTTTTTGGAGAACTGCGACGACCCTTTCCCACCGGAAGGGTCGTCTTGCTTGATTGGCCCGGGCCGTTGTTCGTACTTTTGCTTTATTGGATTAACCCTCATACAATGAAAAGAAGACTCATTGCGATTGCTTTACTGGCTTTAGGTGCCGGGGCGCAGGCCCAGAATCCTGATTCGGTCGCCATCCGAAAAATCTATAACGAAGCCCTTGGCAATGGACAGGCTTACGAATGGCTTCGGCATTTGACCAAGCAGGTCGGTCCCCGGCTGAGTGGCTCGGCGGGTGCCCAGAAGGCCGTCGACTGGACCAAGCAACTGATGGAACAGCAGGGCTTCGACCGGGTGTTTCTGCAGGAGGTCATGGTGCCGCACTGGGTTCGGGGCGCGAAGGAGGTGGCTTACATTCAATCGGGCAAACAGAAAATCACCGTGCCCATTGCCGCGCTGGGTGGCTCGGTCGCGACGGGTCCGAAAGGCGTGGAAGCGCCGGTTATTGAGGTGAAAACGTTTCAGGAACTGCGCGATTTAGGTGCCGATAAGGTGAAGGGCAAAATCGTCTTTTTCAACCGCCCGATGGACCCCACCAAACTGAACACGTTCGAAGCCTATGGCGGGGCCGTTGATCAGCGGGCCAACGGAGCCACCGAAGCGGCTAAACTGGGCGCGGTTGGGGCCATTGTTCGTTCGATGACCGTGGCCCATGACGATAATCCGCACACGGGCGGCATGCGCTACGGTACAGGCGTTCCGCTCATCCCGACGGCGGCCATCAGCACCAACGGCGCGGACTTACTAAGCAAAACGCTGAAGGAAAGCCCTGGCCTGACGTTTTATTTCAAGCAAAACTGCGAGACGCTGCCCGATGCCAAATCGTACAACGTGGTCGGTGAAATCAAAGGCTCCGAAAAGCCGGACGAAATCATCGTGGTTGGCGGCCACCTCGATTCGTGGGATTTGTCGGAAGGTGCCCACGACGATGGCGCGGGTTGTATGCAGTCAGTTGAAGTGCTGCGGATGATGAAAACGCTGGGCATGAAGCCGAAACACACTATCCGGGCGGTGATGTTCATGAACGAGGAAAACGGCCTGCGGGGCGGCATTGGGTACGCCGATTACGCCAAGAAAGGGGCTGAAAAACACCTGGCTGCGGTCGAATCCGACAATGGCGGCTTTACCCCCCGCGGGTTTGGCATCGTGGGAACGGCGGAGCAAAAAGCGCACGTTCTCCAGTGGAAAGGGTTGTTAGCCCCTTACGGCTTGTACGACATTGGTCCGGGTGGGGGCGGAGCCGACATTGGCCCGCTGGCCCAGTCCGGAACCGTTCTGTTCGGTTTTAAACCCGATTCGCAGCGTTATTTCGATTACCACCACACGGGCATTGACCGCTTTGAAGCTGTCAGCCCCCGCGAATTGGCCCTGGGGGCCGCGTCGATGGCCGCTTTGGTGTACCTCATTGACCAGCACGGACTTTGAGGCTGACGTTTAACTGATTGACGCTGGACGTTTGACTTTTCTATCTGGTCAAACGTCCAGCGTTATCAAATCCAGGTCACTGGCTCAACTTCTCATTATCCTGGTGCCGGGTGGCATCGCGCGTTGTTTTCTTCGCCATATTTTTCTGGAAGGCGGCCGTTAGGTCCACGCCCGTCTGGTTGGCAAGGCAGATCAGGACCCACAGCACATCGGCCATCTCGTCGCCGAGGTCTTTATTCTTGTCGGATTCTTTCTCAGACTGTTCGCCGTAACGACGGGCAATGATGCGGGCGACTTCGCCGACCTCCTCAGTCAGCATGGCCATGTTAGTCAATTCGTTGAAGTAACGCACCCCGATGGTGCGAATCCACTGGTCGACGGTATCCTGAGCTTCGCGGAGCGTTAGTGGATTGTTGGTGGTTTGTGGCTGCATAGTAGCGCGGTTAATGCATTGAGGATAACCAAAAGTAAGAACAAGCGGTTTTCCCTGCCAAATCTGTGCAATCACGAACGTATGCTAGTAACCACAAAAAGAAATCATCTAAACACCATTGAACAGGGGACGGGGGAGCTGACCATTCTATTCATGCATTACTTCGGCGGGTCCAGCAAAGAATGGCTGCCCGTCCTGAATCAGCTTGCGCCGGATTATCATTGCGTCGCCGTGGACCTGCGCGGCTGCGGTGATTCTGATGCGCCACCGACGGGGTATTCGGTGGACGACCTGGCCGACGATCTGGCTAAACTCATTGACGAAAAGGCGCTCCGCCGTTACGTAGTGGTGGGCCATTCAATGAGCGGCAAAATAGCGCTCGCTCTGGCCGCGCGGCAACCGGTGGGGCTGCAATCCCTGATCCTGGTGGCGCCCTCACCGCCAACGCCCGAACCCATCACACCCGAAGACCGGCAGCACCTGCTGGCTACGTACGGGGTCCGGCAGGCCGCCGAAGAAACGTTTCAGAAAATAACGGTTCGACCCCTTTCCGAAGCAGTCAGGGCCCAGGTGATCGAGGACAATCTGCGTACCTCAAAACCGGCCTGGGATGCGTGGCTGACGCTGGGCAGTAAAGAAAACATTGCGGACCGGATGGATCATATTGTCGTGCCGGTGGCCATTATGGCGGGCGAGGACGACGGCGCACTTGCTTTTAAGGTTCAGGAGCAGGACGTTATGCCGTACCTGAAAAACGGTAGGCTAACGCCGGTTCCCCAAGCCGGGCATCTGCTGCCGCTGGAAGTACCCGACGAACTGGCCTTTTTTATTCGCCAGCAGATCCATGCGCTCCAGTTGGCTTAACAGAGCCGTCACTGCTTCACCTTGGCCCGGCGTTCCATCAGTTCGCGCCAGGTGGTAATGATGATGCCTTCCTTCTGGATGTAGGCTTTCAGGGCGGGGTCCATCATCGCGAGCAGGTCGCCTTTGCGCCCCGGGCCCGAGTCGGAGATTTGCGCGAAGACTTCGGAGGGGTCGGTGCAGTGCATGATCACGTAGGTAAGGCCCGGCTGGCTTCGTTTCAGCAGGTCAATAAATTTCTGGGTTTTGAACCGGCGGAGGTTGTCGTCGGTCGCGGGTGTTCCGGCGGGCAGCTTCCAGTCGTAGCTGGTGCCATCCAGATCATCCAGGACGGGCAACCCCGCGGCCCAGAGTTGCTGACCAACCTGCCGGGCCCACTGGCGCTGGGCATCGGGCATGCTGGTGACTTGCCCAATGAGTGCCGCGTGCCCGCCGGGAAACAGAACGGGTATTTTTTCCTCGATTCCGACCTTGACGTACCGCTCCACAAATTTGGGCTGAAACAGCGTGCCCATGTGCGAATCCAGGTGCGTGGGTTGCACGCCGAAATTTTTGAAGCGGGCAATCTGCGCCCGAATTTCGGCCTCTACTTCATCCGCCGACGCGTGTTCGACCACCTGAGCGACGCTGTGCCAGAAAGCGCCCTGTTCGTCGTAGAGGCCCGGCGCTTTGTCGCGGCCCACGAGCGGAAACCAGCGGTAGTTGTTCCATTCCGACGTCATAACCAGGTGGACGCCCGCGTCAATGGTGGGGTGCTGTTTGAGGTGCTCCATGTACTGCGGCACCCACGGGCAGGGCATCATCACGCTGGTTGAGCTGGCAATGCCCTGTTCCATCGCCTGGCGGGTGCCCTGGTTGGCGTCGTAACACATACCGGCATCATCGACGTGCAGGATAACAACCTTCCTGCCCTTTGGAAAGCCTAACTTTTCGGCGTAGGTAGGGGTTTGGGCCATGAGTCGAGTTGCCGTAATGATACTGAGCGTAAGGAGTAAACCGAGGAGTCGTTTCATGAAGTTAAGCGTTTAAAAAGAGGTTGTAGAAATCTACTGTCAAACGTCAAACATCAAGCGTTAATCACACCCGATTCTTGGAATCAATCAGGATGGTAACCGGACCGTCGTTGAGCAGAGCTACTTGCATGTCGGCCCCGAATTCGCCGGTCTGGATGGGATGACCCAGCTCGTTCGAGAGCGCTTGAATCATCTGCTCATACAGTGGAATGGCGACTTCGGGCCGGGCGGCTTCAATAAAGCTGGGACGGTTGCCTTTCTTCGTGCTGGCGTGGAGCGTAAACTGACTGATCAGCAGGATACGGCCGCCAACCGCTTTCAAATCCAGGTTCATCTTGCCTTCTGCATCGCTGAAAATGCGCATACCCACGATCTTTTTGGCGAGCCAGTCGATGTCTTCGCCGGTATCGGCGTGGGTGATGCCCAGCAGAATCAAAAATCCGGAATCAATCTGCCCTTTAACCTGTCCTTCAATCGTTACGGAGGCCTGGGAAACGCGCTGAATTACGGCGATCATGTCTTTAGGGGGACGTTTGATTAAATGACGTTGGACGCTTGACCCGGTAGAAAAAGTCAAACGTCCAGCGTCAATCAGTCTAAGGTCAGTGAATGTCAGTAAAAACTACAATTTCAACAACAGCGTGGCAATCATAAAATAGACGCCAATGCCAATAAGGTCATTGGCGGTGGTGATGAAGGGGCCGGACGCTACGGCGGGGTTGATGCCGAATCGGTTCAGAATAATCGGGGTGACTGTCCCCATGAAAGAAGCCAGTAACACAACGGCCAACAAGGCTAAAGCTACCACCGGTACCAGCCTCGGCTCGCCAATCAGCAAACAATAAGACCCCGCCAGAAAGCCGATGATTAATCCGTTGATGGCGGCTACCAGTACCATCTTCGCCAGCCGCTGACCAACCGTGGCGCTCAAACCCGACTTCTCGGCCAGACTCTGCACAATCAGCGAGGACGTTTGAATGCCGACGTTCCCGCCCGTGGACCCCACAATGGGAATAAAGGCCGCCAGAGCCGCAATTTTACTCAGCTGGGAGCTGAATGTGTTGATGACCGTTGCCGCCATCAGACTACCAATGGCCCCGGCGATGAGCCAGGGCAGACGCGCGCCCACCAGTTTCCAGACTGTATCGTCCTCTTCTTCGACATCCCCCGTGATCCCCGCGATGGCCTGAATGTCCAGTTCGGCCTGCTCCGTGATGACGTCCACCACGTCGTCAATGGTGATTCGGCCCAGCAGCCGCCCCTGCACGTTGACCACCGGCACCGAGTCGAGGTCATACCGGCGCATCACTTCGGCAACTTCCTGCACCGGGCGGTAGGTTTCCACAAAAACCACGTCTTTTTCCAGAATATCGACAATGCGCGTATGAGTACGGGCCAGCACCACGCGTTTCAGCGAAACAATGCCCTGCAGCGTATCGGTGTTGTCGACGACGTAAACGACGTAAACGTTCTCCACGTTTTCGGCCTGCTGCCGAATCTCCTCAATGCATTCGTTGACCGTCAGGTTGATGTTAATCTTGATCAACTCCTTTTGCATCAGACCGCCCGCCACGTCTTCGTCGTAGTGGAGTAAATCCACAATAAAGCGGGCCTGTTCCCGATCCTGAAGGAGCGCAATGACTTCTTCCCGCGTCTGGATGGGCTGTTCGTTCAGGATATCGACGGCGTCGTCGGAGTCCATCTCGTCAATATAATTCGTCAGTTCCTGCGAGGTGAAACTTTGCAGGAATTCCTTCCGGTCGATTTCCTCCAGGTTGGTCAGAATCTCGGCGCCCAGCTTGCGGTCCAGTAGAGCTAACAGGTACTTGGCCGACTCCGTATCCAGTTCGTAGAGAATACCGGAAATATCGGCGGGGTATAATTCTTCCATCTCGGCCCGCAGCGTGGCGTCGTCGTGGGCTTCGATGGTAGCCTGAATGTGTTCTAAATATTCTTTGGTTAGCTCAAATGTCATATTGTATCCGGATAGGGATTCCGGGTCAATTATCGTGTACTTGCCGCTGGTTTAGCTGGTCATACTCAGCTTCGTTAATTCCACAAACTCCGCAACCCCCAGCTGCTCAGCTCGCTTGTCGAGCAACGGATGCGTGAGCATACTTTCGGGCAGATTCAGGGGTTTGAGGGCGTTCCGCAGTGTTTTCCGGCGGTTATTGAACCCCTGCTTCACCACCTGCACAAATCGCTTTTCGTTGCAATCGAGCTGAGCGACGCCGTTGCGCCGGAGCCGGATAACGCCCGACTGTACTTTCGGTGGGGGCTGAAACACGCCCGCGTCGACCGTAAATTCGTAGCGAATGTCGTAGTAGGCTTGTAATAAAACGCTCAGAATGCCGTAATCCTTGTTGCCCGGGGGCGACGCAATGCGCTGAGCCACTTCTTTCTGTAACATACAGACAACCTCCGGTACATGCTGGCGGTTTTCGAGAACGGCAAAGAATATCTGCGACGAGATGTTGTAGGGGAAATTACCAATGATCGCTACGGGTTCGCTGAACAGCGTCGATAAGTCCGTTTCCAGAAAGTCACCTTCGATAATGCGGCCGTGCAGGGCGGGGAAATGCTCGTTAAGGTAAACCACCGATTCCTTATCAATTTCGATGACGTGGGTCGTAAACCGGTTGTCTTCCAGTAGATACTGCGTCAGCACGCCCATCCCCGGCCCGATTTCCAGCACGGTCTGGTACCCGTTGTGACCCGATAACAGTCCGGCGATGCGCTGAGCAATCCGCAGATCTTTCAGGAAGTGCTGCCCCAGGTGCTTCTTCGCGCGGACCCGGTCTGGCGTGACCCGGTCTGGCGTGACCCGGTCTGGATGGACTTTATCCGACCAGTTAGTACCCGGTTGATTGATGTCTGACCCTTCCCGATTGGGGCGATTGGTGCCGAAGCGGGATCGGTTTGCTGATGATCGATTGGGGCGCTGGGCCATACATATTCGTTTTTTAACCGCACAAAGGTACGCGGCCCGGTTTATTTAGTCGTATAGTATTCGTGGTAAATCCTGCCGGTTTTCATTAGTTTTACCGCCTTTCGGGTGGAAGGCCATTTATTCATGCGGAGAACAGTAATTCATTATGATGAAGTAACCGAATGCGGACTGCTGCGGGATGACAGTGGTTCGATGCGTTATTTCCGCAAAGGCGACCCGGACGATCCCGGCGGTGAACAGGCCGGTCGCCCCGGACCGGCAGCGGCCGTCATGGACCCCGTACCAGCCCCGGTGATGACTCCGACGGCCAAGCCACAGACACGGGTAACCCGTTTAACCGGGGCTCATCTTGACTGGGTTCACTGGGTTGGCGTTTTTTTGTCGGGACTGGCGCTGCTCTTGTTGATCAACGCGGGCGGTAAAGGTCTGAACCCCAAATTGATTGATTCGTGGTGGGGTATTTCGGCCGCGGTGCTGCTGATGATCCAGTTGATTTTCTTCAGCATTGGCGTGGCGACCTCAAAATTGCGTACGAATTACTGGCGCATCGTCGTTTGTACGTTAATGGCTAGTTTGCTGCTAAAAAGCTGCGATAATTACCAGGCGGATACGACGGCGGACGTTTATTCAATTACCTTGGGACTTTTATTACTGGTCGTATATTTATTACCCAAACAACAAGGTCGCTGATTGCACAATACTATGAACTATGCGCGTTACCGGGTCTTTGGCCCGCTGCTTATCCTTTTTTTACTGACCTTTCAACAGTGCGCTCCCAAGCGAAAAGGGGGCGAAGACAAAGAGCCTGGCGATAAAAAAAGTACCGGAAAAAGCACCTCTGCAGCCCCGGCCACGATCAGTCAGATCCATTTTTTTATGGAGACCTCCGCCAGTATGGGGGGCTACCTACGGGGCCAGACTAACTTCAAAAATGTTGTCTCTGAACTGATTACAAAGGCCAATCAGATCCGGCCGGTCAAAATCTGGACCATTGCGGAACAACCTAAAGCCTTCACGGGGGATTACAACCAGTTCGTGGTGAATCTGGCGACAACCCCGCTGGCCACCGCTAAAAGCTCGGAACTGCACCGGATTTTTCGGCAGGTCGGCGAGCAGGCCAAAGGCAATAACATCGCGCTGCTGGCGTCGGACTGCATTCTGTCCTTCCCGGATGCGGAGATTAAACGAAATGCGGAAATCAACCGGGACAATGCCGAGAGCGTGCTCAAAAGCCAGATCAACGACCAGTTTGCCAGCCTCAAAAAGCAGGGCATCAGCGCAACGGTCTACGCGTTTACGTCGCCCTTCAACGGCACGTATTACGACTACCAGAACCGCAAGCATCCGCTGAGTGGGGAGTCGCGGCCTTTCTACATCTGGGTGATTGGCAAGCAGGAACTGGTTGGTCAGTTCAACCGCCAGATGCAGGAATTGCTGAGTATCAAGCCCGCCAAGCAACTGGATTTTGGCGCGAGCGGAGCCCTGAAGCACTACGA
>Ga0325400_1003685_pt1 | contig 13954 bp, 14 predicted proteins | sample PopdelMetagenome_2_FD_205662 | JGI IMG/M metagenome (GOLD analysis project Ga0325400, IMG submission 205662) | Populus deltoides microbial communities from Bellville, Georgia, United States - Xylem-PdKOR-R1 | ecosystem: Host-associated > Plants > Phyllosphere > Stem > Wood/Secondary xylem... | reverse complement strand
TCTTTAGTTATTGTCTTCGAATGCTGATAGCTCATGAATCAGTGAGCCCGTGAGAGATGAATAGAATGGGACTTTAGGTCCTTTCGTTAAGAGTAAAAGGCTTATCCGAAAACATTTGATCCTAAGCTTGTCAATTTTTCATTTTGCATTTATGCAAAAATTAACAATGTGGCTTTTTACAGATGCAAGAGTGGAGACAGAAAGCCCTCTCTTCTGAAGCCAAGGAAAATGAGCTACAAAATCAGGTAGCCGTGCTTCATGTTGAGCTCGAGAGGCTGAGGAAGGCAAGTGCTAAAGAAACATCAAGGTCTAAAAATTTACCATCGGTTTCTTTGGACGCTCCAAATGAGACGGAGAAGCGAGTATTGGTTTGTCGCTTAAAGGAAAACTGCAATACCAATGATGATTGTCGCAAGCAGAAGGCGGCCTTTAGTGATGGAAGAAGAAAGCCACACGCCTGCACCGGTGGACTTGATGCCCCGAAACGCTCTCCTTTCAGAGATATTGGAAATTCATCTCCCTTGGCGAGGCAAAATAGTAGAGCAGTTTTCCCTTTGCACTACCTTGCGCAGGAAAAGTTTAATTTCTGAAAATTGAACAACCCACCCTCCCCCCTATCTAACTACGTTGACTGTAAGAGAAGGCCAAACTTCAGAAACTTCAGCACTCGGAATTAGAGAACAAGTCCATGTCTAGTCTGTGGGGATCCATGAATTACCATTGCAGCTCCTTTAGGTTTTCGTTATTGGATTTCTTATACATTTGCCAACCATGTTCATTTGCTAAGATGATAACTTGAATTCCAACATATGCAAATCTAGCTTGACACAAGTTCATGTGCGTCAACTTGTGTACTTATGATACAAAAACAGAAGTAGAGGCTTTCAACATGACAATAGCATGATCATAGCTATGCCATTGCAAATGACACAAAAACAAGCAAAAAATAGGAGCATTTCATCAACATCGGCAGAAATTTTTTCGAAGAAGTCATGCCATGATATGCATTAAACATTTTGTTCCAAAAAAGAAAATGGAGATGCATGATATGATTTTTTTTTCCCAACGGAGACTCATTTAATGTGCTTCAACCCCTCCCTTAACTACTGTGAATAATAGTGTTGATAAGTAAGCCAAGAGATTGTTTCTGTATATTATTACATCTCTGCAATACAAGAGTTTTATACAGGGAAGAAAACTAAATCAGGAAATCTACAACATAAATGCCTATCAATCTGCTAATATACAATGACAGATTATTGCCTAAGATGTTAGCACACCATAATGTGTAGTGATATCTTGCCTTATTAGAGATAAATTCTGCTTCCTTTAACACCTCCCCTCAAGTTGACTTGTGAATGTCAAGAGCTCCTAACTTGCCTAGATGATAATGGAAGTCAATTTACCTCAAAGGTTTTATAAACATATCTGCAACTTGTTTTCCTGTTTGTACATATACTTTTTCAATTTCCCTATTTTGAATGCATTCACGAATTGTATGGCAATCCAACTCAATTTGCTTAGTTTGCCCATGATATACTAGGTTTGCTGCAATATACAAGGCTGCTTGATTGTCACAAAACAACTTTGTTGGCTCATGATTAACAACACACAAATCTTTCAGCAAGTATCTCAGCCAAGTGAGCTCACATGTAACTGCTGCTATAAGCTTGTACTTCAACCTCTGCTAAAGATCTTGATACTGTTGATTTCTTCTTGCTTTTTTAGGACACAAGTGCTTTGCCAAGAAACATGCAGTTATCCAGTGATTGATCATCTCATTGTTGGGAATCTAGCCCAATTTGCATCACAATACCCGATTTGTTTCTACTGTCCAAGTGAAGGGAAGAATAGTCCTTGACTTGGAGCTTATTTGAGGTATCATAGAAGACGGTGTACAACATCCATGTATGGTTTTTTGGGCTGTTGCATGAACTGGCTAAGGGTGGAGACAGAGTATATAATGTCCGGTCTTGTGATGAAGAGGTAAATCAGTTTTCCAACTAACATGCGATAATGAGTTGGATCTTTGGGAAGTTCATGATATAAGGGGGTTTTTATTCCATTAGAAATTTGGCGGGTTTGGCTCTAAGCAGACCAGCTTCCTCTACTATATCTAAGGCATACTTTCATTGATTAATGGCAATACCATCCTTGGATCAAAAGACCTCTACCCCAAGAAAATCTTTTAAGGGTTCAAGATCTTTGATCTTAAAACAAGTGCTTAGAAACCTCTTAAGATCTTTTATAGCCTTTTCATTATTTGTTGTTTTAACCTTTTCATCAACATAGAGTAATATGGCAATAAAAGAATCATCTTAAAACTTTGTGAATAGCAAGTAATCTGTCCTGGATTGTTTGAAGCCAAAGTTTTGGACCTCAGAGGTGAATTTACGAAACCAATTTTGTGAGGCTTGTTTAAGACCGTATAGCTAGTTATTGAGTCAACAAACAATGTTCTACCCTTGTCGACCAAGATTTAGAGGAGGTTTCATATAGATTACCTTAAAAAGATCACTATAAAGGAAAGCATTCTAGACATTTATCTAATGGAGATTTCAATTACGGGTAACAATAATGGTGAGAAGGCAAAGAACAATAATGAGTCTTGAAATAGTCAATGCGTTCATTTTTGTGTGAACCTTCTTACAATAAAGCGAGCTTTATAGCATGCTCTCAATGCTGCTATTTGAGTGGTATGTTGAAGATTACCTCATTTGCTGCTAAAGAAATGGTCTTTGGAGCTGAAAAGATTGAGTCAAGATTAAAACCAACAAGTTAGGAAATTAGTTGCAAATAAAGTTGTTGTAGAACATCTTTTATTTTGTTAAATCATGTAGTTATTTTTCTGCAATTAGTTATCAGTACTCTTGTATGAAAGAGTGATTCAATCAATAAAAAAGTATTCTGATTCTGCAGTAACATTACAACCCTTTAAATTTGCTGGTTTTCTTTATTTTTTTGTCTCTATTCTGTCAAAAAACAACAAATTGATATCAGAGCATAATTGATCTTAAGTAACCAGCTTGAGTGAAGAGAGTAACCTGTAAGGAACCATTTTCCACCAAAAAATACAAACACTTAAACCTCCTATCATTTTTTTCAATGGCTTCAAACATTTATTCTCTTGCATCACCACTAGTGTTTATTGGTGAAAACTATCATATATGAGTTGTAAGAATGAAAACATTATTACAAGCCTGTGGTTTTTGGGATGTTATAGAACAAGATCATGATCCACAACCACTTCCTGGAGATCCTACTCTAGCTCAAATCAGAAATCATCGTGAGGAAAGAGCCAAAAAGTTCAAAGTTAAAACATGTCTTTACTCTGCTGTTTCTGAAGCAATATTTCCAAGAATCATTGCACTTGATACGACTAAGCAAATTTGAAATTATCTTAAAGAGGAATTTCATGGAAATGAGAAAACAATCCAGATGCAAGTCTTGAATTTGATAAGGGAGTTTGAGATGCAGAAGATGAAGGAATTAGAAACAATCAAAGATTTCTCTAACAGATTACTTTCCATAGTCAATAAAGTAAGACAATTGGGGAAAGAACTTCCTGATAAAAGGGTTGTAGAAAAAAATACTTGTAATTTTACCTGAAAGGTTCAGGTAAAAAATATCTTCATTGGAAGAATCTAAAGATCTGTCAAGAATTTCTCTGGCAGAACTGTTGAACGCATTATAGGCACAAAAACAAAAAAGGGTGATAAGGCAAAAGGAGTCTATGGAAGGAGCTTTTCAAGCTAAAATACAAGTCTAGAAAAGTGACAAAGGTAAAAAGAAATACAAGAAAAACAATAAAGGTGATGGTAGCAACATTAAAAGAACCGGAAACTTTTCTCCTTGTCAACATTGTAAGAAAACAAATCACTTACAAAAATATTGTTGGTGGAGACTTGATGTGAGATGCAAGAAATGTAATTAATTGGGACACATGAAGAAGATTTGCAAAAGAAAGACTCATCGGCAAGAAGGAGAAGCACAAGTTACCGATTAACAACATGAAGAGCAGTTGTTTGTGGCTACTTGCTTTGCTAACAAGTATGCTAGTGATTGCTAGCTCATTGATAGTGGTTGCACAAACCACATGACTAATGATGAAAGCTTGTTCAAGCAACTTGACAAATCAATCATTTTAAAGTCAGAATTGGTAATTGAGAATATATTCCTATCAAAGGAAAATGCATGGTTACTCAGTAGTGTTTAAAGATAAATATTGCTCAATTACTGATCCTGCTAGATTAGAAATATTCGATATAAAAAATAAAAGGAAAAATCTTCTCACTAGATTGGATGGAAGGGGAGTCAACTGCATTTCTAAACATAACAAATCAGATAGAATTGTGGCACAAGAGGCTGAGGCATTTCCATCAAGCAATGTTGGTGCATATACAGAAAAAAAAATTGGTGCATGGAATGCCAAACCTGGAAGAAGAAATCTTAGTTTGTGCTTGCTGTCAATATGGCAAGCAAAACAAACTTTCATTTCCTCAGAACAAGGCTTGAAGAGTAATAAAAAAGCTTCAGCTCATTCACACTGATGTTGCTAGACCTTTGAAGACAATATCTTTGAATGGAAGCAGATATTATATTGCTTTCATTGATGATTATACAAGAATGTGATAGGTCTATTTCCTAAAGTTTAAGTTTGAGGTAGCAAATGTTTTTTAAAGTTTAAAAACTGAATTGAAAATCAAAGTGGTCATAAAATTCAAGTGATAAGATCTGATAATGGCACAGAATATACCTCAGACAAGTTTGCCAAGTTTTGTCAAGATGTAGGGATTAAACATCAATATACGGTATGTTACACTCCTCAGAAAAATGGTGTGAGTGAAAGAAAAAATAAAAAAAATTATGAAGATGGCAAGATGTGTGCTATTTGAGAAAGGGCAAGATGTGTGCTATTTGAGAAAGATTTACCTTAGAAGTTTTGGGTAGAAACGATGAACATTGCAGTCCTTTTGTTGAATAAGCTGCCAATAAAAGCATTACAAAACAAGACTTCATATGAAGCCTAACATGGTTATAAACCCTCACTTTAGAATTTAAAGATTTTTGAATGCTTATGTTTCACTTCTATTCCTCAGGTAAAAAGAGACAAACTTGATAAAAAAGCTGAAGCTGACATTTTTGTTGGCTATAACAATGTTACAAAAGGCTACAGAGTGTATCAGCCTCAAACAGAAAAGGAGATAGTCAGCAGAGACATCAAGTTCATTGAAACTGATAGGTGGAAGTTTAAAGATGCAGAAAAAAGTCAAAGTAAGGAGATTGTGCAAGATCTTGGTGATTATATTGATGAAGCACCAGTTAGAGGAATTAGATCGCTTGATGACATCTATCAAAATTACAACGTAGCTGTCTTAGAGCCTGCGGAATTTGAGAAGGCTAAATAGATTGATGCAATAAAAAAAGAGTTAAGGATGATTGAGAAGAATCAAATATGGGAACTGATGGATCTGTCAAGCTATAAAAAGCCTATTAGTGTAAAATGGGTATACATAATAAAACTTAATGCAGATGGCACCATCAACAAACACAAAGCTAGTAGTATTTTGATGGTGTAGATTTTTCAGAAACCTTTGCATCAATAGCACGACTAGACACCATCAGAATACTACTAGTTGTTGCAGTACAATAAGGTTGGAAAATATTTCAAATTAATATGAAGTCAACATTTCTAAATGGCTATTTGCAGGAGGAGATTTTTGTGAAACGACCTAAAGGATTTTCTGTTAAAGGAGAAGAAGACAAGGTTTACTTACTGAAGAAAGCCTTATATGGATTAAAACAGGCTCCAAGAGCCTAGTATAATATGATTGATGAGGATTTACTCAATCTTGACTTTAAGAAAAGTTTGAGTGAATCAACTTTATACATCAGAAGCTCAAACTCTGATTTAATTGTGGTTTCACTCTATGTTGATGATCTATTTATTACTGGAAACAATCCAAGATTGGTAAACCAATTCAAAGAAAAAATGATGAAGGTCTTTGAAATGACAAACCTAAGTGAAATATTTTGTTGGCATGAAGTTGCAACAAAACCAGTATGAGATCTTCATTGTCCAATAGAAGTATGCCAAATAGATTCTAAGGAAATTCAATATGAAAGAATGCAAATCTATGAACACGCTAATGAATTTGAAGGAAAAGTTTTGTAAAAGAGATGGAGTTGATAAAGTAGAAGAAGGAGTTTATAAAAGTCTTATTGGATGTTTGATGTAACTCAGAACAACAAGACTTGATATCATGTATTCTATGAGCTTATTATCAAGATTCATGCATTGTGCAAGTGAAATTCACTTCAGGACTGCAAAAAGAATAGTGAGTTATATCAAATTTATATTAAATCATGGTATTTAATTTAATTGTATTGAAAATTTTGAGTTACAAGAACATGCAGATAGTGATTGGGCTGACAATTTTGATGACACGAAGAGCACTTCAGGATATTCATTTAGTTTTGATCAAGAAATTGTTGCTTAGTCAACTGCAGAAGCTGAGTATGTTGCAGCAACTGCAGCTGCAAATCAAGCCTTATAGCTTTGAAAAATGTTAGTAGATTTTGATATAGAGCAAAGGCATGCTACGAAGGTTTATGTTGATAATCAGGTTGCGATATCAATATTAAACAATCCAATTCTTCTTGTAAAACAAAGCATTTCAAGATCAAGTTCTATTTTCTGAAAGAAGTTCAGAAAAATGAAGAAGTTCAACTTGTTTATTGTAAAACAAAAGACCAGCTTGCTGATATGTTAACAAAGTCCTTATCTAGAACAAGGTTTGAAATCTTGAGAAGCAAAATAGGAGTCTGCAACAAAACAAGCAAGGAGAAGTGTTAAAGATTATCTCATTTGCTGCTAAAGAAATGGTCTTTGGAGCTAAAAAGATTGAGTCAAGATTGGCTCTAACAAGTTAGGAAGTTAGTTACAAATAAAGCTGTTGTAGAAGAACTCTTACTCTGTTAAATCATGTCATTATTTTTCTGAAATTAGTTATCAATACTCTTATATAAAAGAGTGATTCAATCAATAAAAAGTATTATGATTTTGCAGTCACATTACAATCCTTTATATTTGCTGTTTTTTATTTTATTATTTTGTTTCACTATTCTCTAAAAAAATAATATAGTATTTATCTTTGAATATCCATTTGCAATCAATAACACGATGAGTAGAAGGCAAAGGAACCATGGTCCATGTATTATTAGCCTTCACTACATATAATTCTTCTTGCATAGCTACAACCCACTTGGGATCTTGACAAGCCTACTAATAAGAAGCTAGTTTGAACAAGCCACAAATATTACTGATAAATATTTGATATATTGGAGAGAAAATGGACTAGGAAACATACCGTGAAATGAGGTGTTGAGTACTGGACAAGGCAGGAGAGTAGTCAATCGGTGTAAGAAAAAAAACATGATTGACATGGTAATCTTTGAGACGAGTAAGAGGTTGTATAGGCCGAGTAGAGCAGTATAAGGGCTTTTGATTACATGTTGTGGATTTTGAAGTATCTAGTGGAGAAGGAATGTCAGTAGATGGTAAGGATGGACGTTGTATTGGTTCCAAGTGATTTTGGGTTAAGGTGGCATCATGAGTAACATGATGGTGGGCTGGAATGTCATTAAAGGAAATGGGCAAGATAGGGTAATCATCTTACATGGCATGTGTCATAGTGGAAAATGAAAATATATGTTCATGAAAAACAACATCCTGAGAGGTTAAAAACTTTCTTGTCTCACGATCATATACTTGATATCCTTTTTTACCAAGGAGATATATAACCAACAAAAATGCACGCATATCAAATTTGTGATCTAGAGTGACATTAGTTGCATAACATAAACAATTAAAAACTGTAAATGTGAGTAATCTGATATTTGGCCATGTAAAGTTTTATACAAGGATTTATGAGATAATAAGGGGGTTGGCATGTGATTTATCAAATATCATGTTGTTTAGACACTTTCTCCCTAAAAATTCAAAGGTAAATTCGCTTGAAATCTAAGAGCATGACTTACATTTAAAAGATGACGATGTTTTCGTTCCATCATCTTATTTTGATGAGGTGTGGGGACAAGAATGGTGAAAATGGTTCCAAAATCACTAAGAAAAGAATGCATTGACATGAACTCACTTTCATTAGCTGTTGGTAAGGTTTTAATATTACAATAAGATTGAGTCTTAATCCAAGCAAAAAAGATTTCAGTAGCGACTGTGTTTCTGATTTAACATTCATAAGATGAATCCATGTAAAATAAATAAAAATAATAATCAACAATAGTAAAAAGAATATCGTGCTCCTGAATGAAAACTGATTTTATAAGGTCCCTAAATATCACAATGAATTAAATTAAAAGGTAAAACCAAATGAATTGATCTAGGAGAAAATGGTAAACTTGTTTGCTTGGCCAGTGGACATACATCATAAACATGATGAGAATTAAAGATTATTTCTAGAATAGTTGTAGACAGTACTTGAATAGGTTTAAAAGATGGGTGTTCTAGTTGTTGATGTCAAAGACTGGAGCTATGACTGATACTGTTCGCTAGGTGGGGGTTTTGACTAGTTTGAAGAAAATATAGCCCATTATGTTGCTTGTCCAGACCAATCTTTCTCCTCGTAACCATGTCTTATATAACACAAAAAAAACATCATGATACATTTTAATGTGCGAGAAAGTTTGCTAACTAATAACAAATTTACTTGAAATTTCAGGACATGCAACTCCCCATTAAGAATAAGATATGATGATAGTTTGGTAGAACCAGTAGACACTATTTATGCCTAGTCACCATTAGACAAGTTAATATAATCATGATGATTGATCTCATTGTGTATTGGTGATGACTTGGTGATATGGTCAGTAGCACCACTGTCCACGATCCAACATATTTCATAGGGTATTGTTGAGCAGAGTGACAGGAGTGTGCAATCATAGCTGACATGTTTATGCCTAGTCACCATTAGACAAGTTAATATAATCATGATGATTGATCTCATTGTGTATTGGTGATGACTTGGTGATATGGTCAGTAGCACCACTGTCCACGATCCAACATATTTCATAGGGTATTGTTGAGCAGAGTGACAGGAGTGTGCAATCATAGCTGACATGTTTACCTACAAAGGATTGATTATTACCATTTTCTTTTTCCAGTAAGGACATGATCTTGTTATATTCTTTAATTGTGAATGCTGCCTGTTTTGTGGTGAGTCCTTGAATGGTTGTGGTGTACTGGCTCGCGCCTTGTACGCAATTGGAAATCCATGCAAGTAGAAACATTGATCAACCAGGTGACCATCTTGATCATAATGACTACATTTAAGTTGTTGCCTCATATTGCCATCGTCCTTTGTTGAAGAATGTTGATTGGTTTGTATAGCTTGTCGTGATCGTTGTGAATAATTCATTTGTATTGCATGATACCCATTATTTGTTTCACAGGGGGAGGCTACACCAATTTTTTTTTCTTGTTGAAGCAATAAGGCATGGACTTTACGTGTATCGGGAAAGGGGATTCATCATTAAAATTGATCTTTTAACAACACCATAGGATTCATTTAGTCCCATAAAGAACTGCATAACTCACATAACAATTAAGATTTTAAACTGAGATATACCATCTAATTTTTCCATCACCATATCCATTTGTTTTTTCTGTTAAGTCAATTTAAGAATTACTAACAAAATATCAAAGATTGAAGCAGTTTGAAAAAATGTTGACTCGTCAAGCCATCTTTTTATATCCTTCTAAATATAGAAAGGGTTGAAAATGAGGACAAGAGGGACAAACAAAGTACAAATGTTTCTTGCACTTTAGGATCATCTTTTTCCATATATAGTGTGTATCTGAAGTAGAGAAAAACAAACAGAAAATGATAGTAAGTTAAAGACACCAGTGGGTACACCCTTCATTCGATCTGACATGGAGAGGAAGAATAGGGCCATGTCAAATTAAGCATATATGCACATTGCCACCAATTGATGTATCTATTTTTCCATATGATTGGGTCGCTTGTGGTGGTGTTTTGAAATAAGATATGTTAGTGGAATAAGGTTTCTTGGTGGTTGTAATATGGGTCAATTAAGTGATCATTCAAATATTTCTCTTCTCTTCTAAAATGTAAAGAAAACTATATTGATAATGTTTTTAGATACCTATAAAAAGTTATTTATTGGGAAATTTAAGGATTCTCCGATGATAAAATCAATAATCTTATAAAAATAGATAAATAAATATATTAAAGAGTATTAAATTCTAAAAACAAGGTTATTCTTGTGTTGAATCTATGTTTTTTTAATGTAAAAAGCTTGAACTTTTTACCTAGATATTTATAACTCTTGAACTTTATCTATTTCTTGAGTTAAGGGGCTAAAGAGTAATTTTAATATAATAACATTTATATAATAGATAAATATCTCTTACACATGCATTAATAAACATTAATGATGAAGAATATCTCTTACATATGCATTAACAAATATTAATAAATAATAATAATAAATATCTCTTACATATATATTAATAAAACAAAATGTCAGAAGAAGAAGTAGATAGACTTAAAACATATACTGGTGTCAAGATATCAGGCCATGTTATTAGGCTAAAAAGAAAAAGAAGGGTCTAAGAGAACAAAACACACTCCTTGGGTGGTGTTTAGGAATACCATTGGGTGCGTCCCAACATCTAGGCTCGGGCTACCTGAGCCCACAAAGAGGTACGGGCAAGCTCGTGCGATATATTTGGATATCGATCCAATTTTTAAGCCCATGACTAGTTATGATCACTTAGCAAGGGAAACAAAAGGATAAAACAGTGTTTTTAAAGGTATCATCGCACAAGCTTATTTCTTTAACAAGCACAATTATCATCAAGATATACCAGGGACAGATTCAAAAGTTTCAAGAAATATAGGGGGAAAATGTTTAAAAATCAGTAGGCAAATTCGAGTTAATTAAAATTAAGGAGGGATACTGTGAATTTTTTTGAAAAATTACCGTGCTTGTAAGTCCGCCCATGGAGTACTCCACTATTACGTAAAATAATTGTGATTCAAACAGACAAAGGTTACGTAATCATGCATGCACACTTTGATCACTCACTCTTGCACACTCGTCTGAACGTTGAAACCATTAACAAAATCCATATGAGGGGGGATCGATCTGTGCCCTTCCTCCGGCCTAAATCAGGCGGACGAAGACAACAAGCAAAAAACTAGAACTGTTGTCGACAAGAGTTTTCACAAAAGAATTCGCGTACTTTATCTGTAAATAATCCATAGTTTACTGATCCTGTCAAAAATCAATCTTTATAAAAACCAAAATTAAGTTAAAAATCCAAAAAGTGTAGGATTGTGCGGCGAAATCTAAGCCCAGAAGTTACGGGTTTTTCTTGTTAGACTGTTCATATGACGCGAGCCGGTTTTTTCTTAGAGTTAGCTCTACAATCCACTACCCTAACTGTTCAGAACTATACATGAAATTCTTCGAACACGCCTACATCAATATATGATGCATGATAAGAATGATTACTTGATGATAAGAATGAAATTTGAGCTCAAAAGCTATGGAGTTTTCTTGTTAAGTTGTTCATGTGATGCATGTGAACCTGTTTTTCTTTTGGAGTGAGCTCTCTACAATCTACTGCCCTGATGATTCAGAACTATGAAACTTTTTGGACACGCCTGGATTAATATACGATGTATGATAAGAATGATTACTTGTTGATAAGAATGATTAATTGTTGATTACCATGCAAATGGAAAACAAACAATTTTGATAAAAGTTCCCGGTCTGATTTTATATATAAGAATAATTAAAAAAATATATCATAAAAATTACCGCAAGGTATTCGATAAAAGCTCCGGGTCTGATTTATATAAAAATATAATGTTGAAAAAAACTATCATAAAAACTACCACGAAGTAGCCAACCCTAAAGTAGGGGGCCGAGTCATCTTCTCACCCCAGCAGCTCTTCACTCTTCTCTTCCATCTATCTTTAGATTCACTACGTACCATGCACTGCGCCACCGACGCTACGGTATCTGAGTAGCGCAATCTCACTAAAACTGGTCCAGATTTTGTTGTGAAATAGGGTACCTGAAAGATAAATTTTATTTTGTAGGACAATGCGCCAAAACCATGTCGATAAATCTCTAAAAATAGAAAATCTGTCAAAAAAATTAGTTTACATATATCTTAACTACTGGTTAGATTGTCTATCAACTAAATTCTCAAGATCCTAGAAAACCTAACACTAATCATCGATGCTGAGGTGGCTGTCCAGGATGATTGGGAGCAGCATTCATCATCTCCGAGGTTGGCTGACTATTTGCGGGAGGAAAGGGAGCAGCAAGTGGATCAGTATTTATGGGAGGAAGGTCGCCAGTGGAAGGGGCAGTATTCATGGGAGGAAGGCTGCGAATAGGAGCAGTGTTCATGGGACAAATGTTGACAAGAGGAGAAGGATTCATTGGAAGATTAGTTGGCATGATGGAATAGAGGTTAAAAAAATGGTCAGGGATATTAAAAGGAGAAGAGTATGTAGGATTCAGAAATTCATCTTGGAGTCCCATTTGCTCGGATGACCAGTCTTCAGGATTAACGGAGTCCATTGGGGCAGGAGTTCCAAATGTCTCCTCCAAACCAGGGATCTGTGAATCTTGAAACATAAAGAAGTTATTAGCATCTGGGAATATGCTTGTACCAGTCTGTTGTTGGCTTAACTCATCAAGTATCGGGAATGAATTCTCTAAAGAATTAGTAACCATGCCGTAAATCTCCCCGGCAAAGCTAGCCTCTATAGCAGAGAGATGATTTGGATCATAATCATGATCGTTTATGTAATCTTCATCATCATCATCGATTGTTAATAAAGGATTTTCCTCATTACTTTGCCGATTTCTGACATTGGTACTAGCATTAGTACTCTTCTTCTCACGTTTCTTGTAAATCCTGCACAGAACGCAGTCATCCAGCTGCACCAAAACAAAGAAAAAAAGAATCTGATTAATAACCATGTTAAGAATAAGCAAATGCTGTTATGTCAATTGGAGACAGAAGAACATCCATGTACCCTCATGTCGTCTCTATTATTTCTGACATGAAGCGGGGAATCATCCAATCTAAACTCATGCATTATCCAGTTGGTTTTGTCACCCTTTGGAGGCTTTCCGGCATAATAAACGAGCGCCTTCCTGTGTCCAACAAGCGTTTTCTGATATGTGATTTTATTACCAGCTTCAATAACACGTTTTTCATACGTGATTCCCTTATCAGCTCCAGTGGCTTTCCAATATCCACCACCTGCCGCTCGATTCGGTCTAGTTCCGTTTTTATACTTTCTGTTCCTCGGTGTGAAAAAGTACCATTCTTTTTCTCCATGATGACTATATTGAGCTGTTCATATAAACAGATAAAATTTATATTTGTAATTATAGTATCAAAATTAAAACATGTATATATAAATATAATCAATACTTCAATCGGTTTATAGTGAAAATAAAACCTGCAAGATCCTCGGGATCGAATTGATAGAGATCAGCATTAATAATCCTGTTCATAGGCAATGGCAGACCCTTCACTTTCTTGTCCAAGTAATGCAACACCAGCTCATGATCATAAGGGCGAAATCTATATCCAGGTGGGAAACTATTGAAATACCTATCGCTATCATCATAATTAGCAAATCTTTGTGGTGGTGGTCGTCGTGGAGTAGGGGTAGAAAGTGCCTGAAACGGTGGATTCATGGTAGGTGGCTGCGGCACTGGTGGTGGTGATGAGTTAGAAGCCATCAGGGCTCGGGGTGGTGATGGGTTTGAAGCAATCAGGGGTTGCGATGGTGATGCAGGAGGGTTTGAAGGGACGTTTGATGTCGATGGAGTGGAAACAGAAGGCTGCTCATGTGGCTTTGGTGCCTCAAGAAACTGC
>Ga0325400_1003684_pt1 | contig 13955 bp, 12 predicted proteins | sample PopdelMetagenome_2_FD_205662 | JGI IMG/M metagenome (GOLD analysis project Ga0325400, IMG submission 205662) | Populus deltoides microbial communities from Bellville, Georgia, United States - Xylem-PdKOR-R1 | ecosystem: Host-associated > Plants > Phyllosphere > Stem > Wood/Secondary xylem... | reverse complement strand
CGCGGGTAAGGGACTGGTTGTGGTTAGGGAAGGTATTAGCACCCCTAACGCACCCTACCTGAGGTAAGCTGCTTCGTGGCTTTGATGTATTAAAGAAGTTTTAATAATTGTCTTTTCATCGGATATTGGAAATACGACTTACGTGTAAATTCATAATTCTTAACCGTGAGCAAATCAAAATATTAAATTCTTCTTTATTCTTTGCAATTCTATCATAAATAAAAAGAAACATCCATAAAACAAATACAAATACACACATACACTATCACTATATTTCTTTTTTTTTTTTTGTTACATCAACACTACAAAATTGTACAAAATCAAAACTAAACAAAAAAAACATACATTAAACACTGTTAAAACTAGAAAACAGACTCAAAACATCCCGGAATAGTGTTAGGAAGCCTTCTGGAACCACTGGAACAGTGGCGGCGCGTTGGATTCACGCGCCGCCGCCGATGAAGGTGGCAGAAACCGGTGGATCGGGACCCTCTTCCTCTTCTCTGTCTCCCTGCGCTGGCGGTGGCCTGCAGCAACAACAAAAAACGCAACAACCAGTTGATTTTAGTTTTTATTTCCTTTGTTTTTTAAATCTGCTTCGGTTTTTTCTTTTTAGATCTGCCCCGTTTCTCTGCCTTCTCCTTCTTCGGATCTTCTTCACTGCGGGTCGGTTTGTTATGGGTTTGTCTTCTTCTCCTCTGTTTCGGGTGGCAGATCGGGCGGTGCTGCAGTGTGCAGAGGGCGACGGTGGATCTGTGGCGGCACTGCTGGCTAACAGTGTGGACGGCGCTGATGGCTCTGTGGGTGTGCTGCTGGCTGGTCTTCACCCCTGTCGGTGGTAGCGGCCTGTGATGGCTGCGAGTCGGTGCTGCGGTGCTTCGCCGGTTGACTTTTCTTATTTTTTTGTATTTTTTGAAAACGAGCAATATCAACATTGACTCAATGAGAAAAATCAATGATTTTTAAAAATAACGCTTTAAAAGTTGAACGCGTTCCAAATATCTTTGAAAATTTAAATTCTTTTGAGATGATGCTGAAAATGCTAAAAACGATGCAAATATATTTAAAAATGTATTTTTTTTTATTTTCAATGTTTTTTGCTATTTTTGAATTTTTCTAAAAATTTATCAAAATATGGGTCAAAAATTGGGTAGCAACAATGACAAGGAGATATATTACACAGAGCAACTTCATAATAGCTCAAGGCATTGGAGGGTCGTCTTACCTCAGAGTGGTGATATCCAGCACATCCTCTGGATCGAGCAAACTCAAAGTTGGCTTCTTTATGAAACAGCAAATACAGATAATTGTGAAACTTATGCACTCTGTAGCGCAAATGGTATCTGTAGCATTAACAACTCTCCGGTGTGTAACTGCTTGAAAGAATTTGTACCAAAAGTTCCTAGAGACTGGGACAAGACAGATTGGTCAAGTGGTTGCGTTAGAAAGACTGCACTAAATTGTTCCAGAGATGGGTTTCGGAAGCTCTCGGGTGTGAAGATGCCGGAGACAAGAAAATCATGGTTCAACGGGAGCATGGACCTGGAGGAGTGCAAGAACACATGCTTGAAGAACTGCAGCTGTACTGCGTATACAAACCTGGACATCAGGATGGAGGAAGTGGTTGCTTGCTTTGGTTCAATGATTTGATTGATACGAGAACTTTCCTTCAAAATGAGCAAGACATTTTTATACGGATGGATGCATCAGAACTAGGTATGAATTTATCCTCAACTAGAAAAGTCACTCTTGTTTTTTTTTAATTAAAATTTGCAATATTTTCAAAAGGAAAACCAGTAAGATATATAGTCTGTGAGCGTATCTAAACCTTTCCTTGCGAGGCTATCGTCAGCAACCAAGTTTCCTTCTCTTAAAATACGGCTAAAAGAAACCTGATTAAGACCCTTAAGCATCATAGAGTTAATACTTTTCTTTGCTTAATATCTAAATGGTTTTTTTTTTCAAATATATATTCTAATTATCTTTCAGATAACTAGAAATCAAATTCATGAGAAGAAAGTTATCTTTATATATATTCATATGACATGATCCTTGAGAGTACCTTGTATATATGCTTGTGTTGATAGCATAACATGTTATTTGGCATGAAAGTACTTGAAATTTTCAGGGAAAAACACACACACACACACAAACACCAGCCATAATAACTAACCAAACAAATACAATGGGCATTTCCTCTTTTTAACACCAGTTTTTCTGTACCATGTTATAGATAACGGTGGCTCTGCAAGGGTTAATACCAAATCTAAAGTGAAGAAAAGGATCGTAGTAACCACTGTGTTGTCCACAGGAATTCTGTTTATTGGCCTATGCTTGGTCTTGTATGTTTGGAAAAAGAAGCCGAAGAAAACTAGTAAGTATTCACACCATCAAAATCTAACTATTCCTATCGCCCCATTCCGTTGTGTTTCATGCTATAAAAATCTTGAGTTTACCAGCTAATAGAGATCCCTTGTCTTTCTCTTTCTTTCCACCCAATCCATAGAATTTATGCTGACAGGAAAAATGCAAAGAAGATCAAACAAAGTTGAGAATAACAGAATGACTTAGGTTGGCGTTAGCCAACCTTTCCTATTTATATATGTAGGGCAGAATACAACAGTAACCGTAGGGATTACAACATTGGAATAATCCTACATTAATTTCCTATTCAGAGATATACATGCTATACATTCTATAATATGCCCCCTCAAGCTGAGGGTAGAGGATCGACCCGAAGCTTGAACCTGAAAGCAGTAAAGGACGCAGCGGAAAGTGGTTTGGTAAAAACATCAGCAAGTTGATCTCAAAAGGGGATAAAGCGAATCTGAATTTCCTTCTTCGCAACCCAGTCACGGACAAAATGATAATCTACCTCAACATGCTTAGTACGAGCATGAAAGATAGGATTCGCCAAGAGATAAGTCGCACCAAGATTATCACACCAAATAGTAGGAGCAGAGACGGAGGGAACCTGTAGATCTGTTAACAAATATTGAAGCCAGATGACCTCAGCAGTACCATCTGCTAAGGCTTTATACTCAGCCTCAGTGGAGGGGCGGGCAACTGTACGTTGCTTGCCGGATTTCCATGAAATCGATGTCTGACCAAAGAAAACAAGATAGCTACCCGTAGACTTGCGATCATCAATACTCCCAGCCCAATCGGCATCTGTAAAACCATGAAGAGCAAAAGAGGTACCTCGAGTGATATGAAAACCATAGGATATCGTTCCTTTGAGGTAGCGGAGTATGCGTTTAACAGCAACCCAATGAGAATCTATAGGAGCATGCATGTATTGACAGACTCTGTTAACAGCAAAGCAGATATCTGGACGAGTGAATGTAAGATACTGAAGAGCACCTATAATTTGACGAAATCATATGGGATCAGAAAATGGATGATTCGGCTGTATAGCAAGTTTAGAAGGAGAAACTGGAGTATCAACGGGTTTGCAAGTAGTCATACCAGCCCGAGTGAGGATGTCAAGAGTATATTTGTGGTGGCGCAACATCAGACCCATACTTGTAGACTGAACTTCAATACCGAGAAAGTAGTGAACATCACCTAAGTCACGAAGCTTGAATTCAGAACTTAGTAACTGGACTAGGTGATGAAGCATGGCAGAGTTGTTGCCTGTAAGCAGAATATCATCAACATAGACGAGGAGATAAAAGATATTAGTGCCATCAGATAAGATAAACAGGGAGGTGTCAATCTTGGAGGCAATGAAACCAATAAAGAGTAAAAAATCACTCAGACGAGTGTACCATGCCCTTGGTGCCTGTTTTAAACCATATAGTGACTTGTGCAGTCTGCACACACGAGATGGAAAAGTAGGGTCAACAAAACCTGGAGGTTGTTTCATGTAAACCTCTTCAGTAAGAACACCATTGAGAAAAGCATTATGAATATCAAGCTGATGAATCTTCCAATTTCGGGAAACTGCAATTGAAAAGACTAATCTAACGGTGGCCTGTTTAATAACTGGGCTGAAAGTTTCAGAATAATCAATGCCTTCCTGTTGAGTAAAGCCTCTAGCAACGAAACGGGCTTTATAACGGTCAATGCTACCATCAACACGACGTTTGATGCGATATACCCATCGGCTTCCCACAACATTCATCGAAGGATGAAAGGGCACTAGGGACCAAGTGTGATTGGATCGTAAAGCCTTGATCTCATCACACATAGCATCATGCCAAGCAACATATTTATCTGCATCAGAAAAGGCAACAGGTTCAGAGGAAGGAGAGAGCAATACCTGGGTGGCAGCTGTATTAGCTGCAGCAGAGGAGACCATATTTGCTGTTTTGGGCTGCCGTGATCTAAGGACCATAGGGTGCCGGCTGAGCAACGGTGGTGATGCAGGAGAAGGAGGTATCACAGAGGTGTCCTGATGCAGTGGATAAGCTGAGAGATCAACCACCAGATTTATACCAGGGGAAGAAGCCAGGGAAGAAGTTGCTGCAAGTGGAGGGCTGACAGTAGAGGTAGAGTCTGCAGATACCGGGTTACTGGCAGAATAAAAAGAAGCAGAGGAGGAACCAGAGGATGTCCCACTACTATCAAGGACTTTGTGGTGGAGAGCAGGAAACACTGAGCTGCAACATGTACCTGCAACAGTATGGTGAAATAAAGATGCATGTGGTGAGCGGCAAGGGAAAGATGGAGGCTGTGGTGTTTGGGTCGGCGGTGAGGGTAGGGCAGAGGCAGAGGCAGAGGCGGGATGGGGTGTGTTTTGGGTGGTGAACAGTGGGGAGTGGGTTAGATTTGGGAGGATGGTAATAGGAGATGGTGTGTGGGTTTGAGTGGAGACCTTTGCAATCTGTTCAGATTTATCAAACGGAAAAACATGTTCATGAAAACGGACATGACAGGAGATATACATGCGATGAGATTCAATGTCAAAACATCGATAACCAAGGTGAGAGGAACTGTAGCCAAAAAACACACAAGGAGAAGACCGAAAATCCAATTTATGATTATTATAGGGACGCAAAAAAGGAAAACATAGACAACCAAAGGTACGTAAAAAAGTATAATCAGGAGACCGTTGAAACAAACAATCAAAAAGAGATCGATTATCAAGAACAAGAGTAGGCATACGATTAATAAGATAAACCAAAGTGTCAAACGCATAATTCCAAAAGCGAAATGGAGCTTTACATTGACCTAGAAGAGTAAGACCGGTTTCCACAATATGCGTATGACGTCTTTCTACTGTTCCATTTTGTTCGTGAGTATGAGGACAAATCAGACGGTGATGAATACCAATAGTCTGAAAGAAAGTGGAGAGTTTGCGATATTCACCGCCCCAATCAGTTTGAACAGATTTTATTTTTAAAGAAAACTGACGTTCGACAAGAGTTTGAAATTGATGGAAGACAGAATAAACATCAGATTTTGCAACAAGTGGATAATACCATATATATTTTGTGTGCGCATCAACAAATATAACAAAATAACGATAACCATCCGAAGAAAAAAGGGGAGCAGGACCCCACACATCACTAAAAATTAATTCAAGCGGAGCAGAAGTTTTGTGACCAGTAGGTCTTAAAGACAAACGCGATGATTTTCCTAAGGGACAACTTTGACATTGAAAATTAAGACGTTTGTTGTTACAAATAATCTTATTTTTCGAGACTAAAAATTGAAAAATGCAAGAGGTAGGATGACCTAGGCGACGATGCCACAAATCAGCAGAAGCATAGATGCAGGGAGACCAATAGGCTTGAGGAATTGATGAGACAGAAGACCTGAACCTGGACAAAGGATAGAGACCATCTTTACTCTGTCCTGAGAGAAGTACTTCATTGGTGTTGAGATCCTTGACATAAAACAGAAAAGGGTGAAAGGGTGAAACTCAAAATAAACATTATTATCGAGACAAAATTTCTGAACAGAAAGCAGAGGTTTCGTAATTGCAGGAACATGTAGGACATTAGATAAAATGAACGAACGATGTGGGTTATATATTTTTGTATGGCCAATATGAGATATGGAAAGTCCCTTACCATCACCAACCTGCAAATTATCATTACCATTATATGGTTCTGAAGCAGTCAAGGTTGCAAGGTCAGGTGTGACATGTTGATTTGCACCGGTGTACGGAAACCAGTCAGTAGTGCCTGCAGAATTATGTAGTGCCAGATTGGCACTATGTTGCTGTCCATAGCCACGTTGCTGAAGTTGGGAGCACTGAGGAGCAGTATGTCCGAAGGTTTGACATAACTGGCAGCGGGAATTGGATCCCCTGTTGCGCTGCCAATTTCCCTGCCAGCTGTTGTGTCTATTGTCGTTGTTGGGAGTGCTATAGAAGCTACGAAAATCAGGCCTGGAGCCAGAATTTCGAGGACCTCTATGAAGGTTTTGTTGAGGACGCCAGCTGCCATAAGAACGACCCCTGTTGCGTCCAAATTGAGCAGAAGGCTGACGGTGAGAGAGGAGTGCTGAAGGTGGGATGTTCGGCGTGGGCAGCAATGGTGCAGGAATGGCAGCAGATCCCATAGACAAGTGAGAGGATTTATGAATAAATTCATGAGTTAGCAGATGACTAAGCAAATCTGCATATGGTAGAGGATCTGCCCTTGTAACAAGACTTGTCACTAAGTCCTTAAATTCTCCGCGAAGGCCACGAAACACATATAGATTGAAATCGGTTAGCGAAATAGGCTGGCCAACAGCTGCTAGCTCATCAAATAAAGTCTTAGCTTTTTACAGAAATTGAGTTACCGAATCATCACCTTGTTGAAGGTCTTGAAGGGAGCCATGAAGTTGCATAATACAGGAATTGGATGTAGAAGCTAGAGCTTGCTCAAATGTGTGCCAGACAGAACATGAGGTTGGACAATCAACAACAAGATGAAGAACTTTCATGGATAGCGAAGAGAGCAAGGCACTTAGAATGAGTTGGTCTTGTTGTTTCCTACGAAGAAAGAGTTGAGATACCTGAAGAGAGACACCATCGGCAGCAAGAATATGTGGAGAGGGGCAGGAGTTTGAACCATCAACAAAGCCGAAAAACTCCTTGGCCTAAGAGATACGGTTTCATCTGCATTCGCCAATACAAATAATTGGTGTTTGTCAATTTCAAATAGATGACCTGATGAGTGTGGGAGAGGGACACAATTGCCACGGTAGAAGCTACAGTAGCTTCAGCAGCTTCAGCAGAAGAGGCCGGCAGCAGAGGAGCATTATTGGGGTTGAATTGGTTGAGAAGAGCATGGCCAACATCTGTATGTTGTGGCCACTGCAGAACTGAAGCTGAAGAAGAAAGTGGTCCTGCGGCAGGAGTGCAGGAAGGCACAACCGGTGCTGCTGCAGAGGAGGAGATGGCTGCCGGCTGAGAGGGATCCATTACAGAGAGGAGAAGAGGTGTTTTAGTTTATTTAGGACTCTGATTCCAAGTTGAGAATAACATATTGACTTAGGTTGGCCTTAACCAACCTTTCCTATTTATATATGTAGGGCAGAATACAGCAATAACAGTAGGGATTACAACATTGGAATAATCCTACATTAATTTTCTATTCAGAGATATACATGTTATACATTCTATAATAAACAACAATGACATGAAGGAAGAACTAGAATTACCCTTCTTTAACATGGATGAGTTGGCTTCTGCAACAAATAACTTTTCCGATTCCAATAAACTAGGAGAAGGGGGTTTCGGACCTGTTTATAAGGTAATAATTATCCATAAACAGTCATGCAATATGGCTTCTGAATTTCCATGGTGCATACTCCAGGCACCAGTGGAGTTCTGTGGGATTGAAATTATACCACTACAGAACCGGCCTTTTTCTAGCATAAAAGGATGGCTGATTCGAAAGATTTCCTGGAGAAATACAAGCTGCATGAAATTCTCAACTTTCAGAAGACAACGTGGGATTTTCTTATGAAGCTGAGTCATTATTTGCAGGGAACATTAACAGATGGACAAGAAATAGCTGTCAAGAGGCTCTCTAAGAATTCAAGACAAGGACTTGAGGAGTTCAAAAAAGAAGTCCAACATATTGTGAAACTTCAGCACCGGAATCTAGTGAGGCTTCTTGGATGCTGTATTCAAAGTGATGAGACGATGCTGGTCTACGAGTTCTTGCCTAACAAAAGCTTGGACTTCTATATTTTTGGTATGAATCTCACAAAACCTTTTCAAAAAGTCACTCCAATTTTTCAAATCTAGCACTATTAAGTAGTTTTCCTCAATTTCATTCTCCCAAATTCTGCCGTATGTGTTTGTAATTGTAACTCAAAAACTCATTGATAGTCACTTATCACTTATCAACTGATAAGAGCCATAATGGATTGACTTGGGCAGATGAGACTCATAGCTTGCTACTAGATTGGCCTAAACGCTACAACATCATCAACGGGATTGCTCGAGGACTCCTTTATCTTCACCAAGATTCCAGACTAAGAATAATCCACAGAGATCTGAAAACCAGCAATATTTTGTTGGATTACGAAATGAATCCAAAAATCTCAGACTTTGGCCTGGCTAGAAGTTTTGGAGAAAATGAAACTGAAGCCAATACTAATAAAGTGGCTGGAACGTAGTAAGTGTCATCTCCATCATACGCATTTTATCTTCATAGTCTGCAAATGGAACTTAAAATTCTATGAATACATGCAGTGGTTACATATCTCCAGAGTACGCAAATTATGGACTCTACTCGCTAAAATCAGACGTCTTCAGCTTTGGAGTATTGGTGCTAGAGATAGTGAGTGGCTATAGGAACAGAGGATTCAGTCACCCAGATCACCACCTCAACCTTATCGGGCATGTAAGTGTCAAAGTAATGTCACTTTGACTGTTTCATTTCAATAAATTCTAGAGTGCTTTTGTTAAGTACCAGATGCCTGCACATGCTTATGAGACATGAACACTTCAAATACTTGAAGAAAAACTGAAGAAATTTTGAAAAACAATTGAGACCGACAATGATCAATGGGTATGCATGCTGAATTTGCATGGATAAATAATGTGTTCTTAATAGCATGGTTTTGTTTATCAGGCTTGGATACTGTTCAAGGAAGGCAGGCCTCTGGAACTGGCTGCGGGATCAGGAGTTGAAACACCCTATTTGTCTGAAGTCCTACGTTCAATTCATGTGGGGCTGTTGTGTGTGCAAGAAAATACAGAAGATCGACCAAACATATCACATGTGGTTTTGATGTTGGGTAATGAAGATGAATTGCCTCGGCCTAAACAACCAGGATTTTTCACTGAAAGGGATCTTGATGAAGCAAGTTATTCATCGAGCCAGAACAAACCACCTTCGGCAAACGAATGCTCGATTTCAATGTTAGAGGCAAGATAGATTGCTTTTATTTTCATTTCAAGTGATTAAAGGCGAATATTCGATAGATTTTCTAGTTGCAGAACAGCAATTACGAACAGAAGCAAGTCAAATAAATGCTTCTAAAGCTTAGTGTCTCTATGAAACGTGAAGAAATTGAAGACAAGTATCTTCATGTAATCCAAGAGTTGCAGCTACATTTATGAATCATGGAGAAGGGACTTCAGATATTTCTCTTACTTGATGTTCATGTATCATCAAGACTTGCTAGCTAGTATTTCATCTTATAGATTTGAACATTTCATTAGAACATTTGTATATAAGTTTGTTTTTGAAACATAAATTACCATCAAGTTTGTGATAATATTTTAAGATTAATAAGTTCTCTTTTATAATTTAGATCCAAGAAAGTTCATATTAATTTTACGACTATAAAGGTAGAAAATATAATTCTTCATGTCTGAAAAATATTTTTTAAAAAGAATAAATTTTTTTAATTATTATTTGTATAAGGGGGTGCTCTGAATTATAGAAATTAACGATGATAAAATTATATGATAAAACTTTTTTTATTTTTTTTCTAAGATAAAAAAGATAAGTAATAAATTTAAAAATGCATTGTTAGGATTTATAGGAAAATACAATAAACATAAAATTAGTTGGAAGGAAAACTTGAAATCTAAATTTATAAGTTTAACAAAAATTTATAAGTTTACTCCATCTATCCCTTCTATATATTAAAAAAACATATCAATATTTTTTATTCCCACTTTTCCAAAACACCTCTTTAATTAGGAATATTATAGTTTAAAAGGTTTTTTTTAGGAATATCCATAGTACGAAACTCTTGAGTAGAGGTATAATAGTTGTCTCGGAAAATTCTCCCAAAACAAAATGATTGATTGCTCGATCAACCACTCCGAGAAAGAATTAATCTCTCGAGTTAGAGTGATCTTGACAAGTAAAAGTTCATTAATATGATCATGAGTTGAGCAAGAAATTTATTAATAAGACTATGGGTTTGTCGCTCGAGGAATCGTTTTTGAGTTAGACTCTATTATTTATTAATAAAAACATTAGTATCTTGGAAATTGCAAGTCATGTTGAATGATTACTAAGTTGAGGTGACCAGCACTGAGAAAAAAAATGTGGTGTGGCTCCCATATGAACTAGATCGTGGATAAGTCTTTTTTTTGTCAAAATTAGTACAATTCATTCATACAAAATACATCATTAAAATATAACTACATAATTTTTTGCAAAAATGAGTTCCCCTGTAATGAAGTTCATAGGTACCTCATTGTTGAGACATCCCTGTTGAAGTACAAATATTTACAAGAATTATAAACAATTACTAACAACAATTAAATAGTTTAACGAAAACATTAATGTTATTCTCTGTTAAGGCATAACAAGCGTAGTTCTTGCATATACTTATATATACAAAACATAGTACACATGAACACATCAATTCTTGAAATTAACTAGTAACTCCCAGATTTGGCTATCATCTTAGAATGTCATTAACCGAAACTAATCATTTACTCATCTCGGTCATCCACTTAGAATGTCGTTAGCCGAAGCTAATCATTTAATCATCTTGGTCATCCTTTTAGGACGCCTCTTAGGACATCCTTAGTCGTAGCTAATTATTTAATCATCCTAGTCATCCACGTAGAACGCCATTAGTCGAAGCTATTCATTTAATCATCAACAAATACTCTCCCGATGGTTTGGTATTTATACTATTGTGATATTATGATATTTATAATAAAACATTTGATAAATTAACATTATGAAAAAGGAAGGTAAAAATCCACCTACCTGTTCCACCTGTGGGGTGTCCTTGTCCTGACGAAGGTCCGATCCCAGTCACACCACCTAAAACATTGATGGCCACAAATTAGTACATTCGTATTTAGTAATTGCACAACTCTTCACCGTGCATGTCTCAAGCATACACAAGTTCATATTCAAGTGTTTCATATATTACAACCACATGAAACAATCATTTAAGTCATTGGACTTATTCAAATACGTAAATCTGCTGTAAAAATTAGTTAGCAAAAGCTAGTTTGCTAGTGACGCAAATTCGTTAGTGGACTGCTTTGCTGGAACACAGAATTGTCAGCGAACTGATTCACTAACAATACAGAAATTTAACAGCGAAATCTGATTCGTTGTAGACACCACAATTCGGCAGTGAAGCAAAAACTAATTCGTCGTGGACAACACAATTCAGTAGTGAAAACCTGATTCGCTGTGGACAACACAATTCAATAGCGAAACTGATTCACTAGTGATAGCCTGACACCACAATTCAACAGTGAAGATTGATTCGATGCAGACTACACAAATTGGAAGGAAACATCCACATAAGTTTTTCTTCTGGTGAAAATGTGAATCGCTGTGGACAACATAATTCAGCAGCGAAAATTGATTCGCTGCTGACACCACAATTCAGCAGTGAAGACTAATTCGCTACAGACAACATAATTCGGTAGTGAAAACCTGATTCACTACGGACAACATAATTCAACAGCGAAACTAATTCGCTACTGACATCACAATTCGATAACGAAAATTGATTCGCTACAAACAACACAATTTGGTAGTGAAAACCTGTTTCGCTGCAGACAACACAATTCAGCAACAAAAACTGTTTCGCTGCAGACAACACAATTCGACAGCGAACGCTAATTCGTTGTAGACACTATAATTCAGCAGCGAACATTGATTTGTTGCAGGCAACACATTTCGACAGCCAATGCTAATTCGCTGCAGACACCATAATTCAGCAGTAAACACCTGATTCACTATAGACAACACAATTCTGCAGTGGATGCTAATTCGTTGCAGACAACACAATTCAACAACAAACACCTCTTTTTTTACAGATAACATAATTCAGCAGCAAACACTAATTCACTAACACAAATTGGTAAGAAACATCCACATGCATTTCGGTTCTAGCACACAGTTTGTTATTAAAATCAAGCAGAATCATATGATTTCAAGCATGAACAATTACATACAATTTAGATCCAACACACAGTTTGTTATTAATCAAGTAGAATCATATAATTTCAAGCATGAACAACTACATGCAATTCAGTTCCAGTGTATAGTTTGTTATTAAAATTCAGCAGAATCATATAATTTCAAGCATGAACAAATATATGCAATTCAGTTCCAGCACACAGTTTGTTAGTACAATCCAGCAGAACCATATAATTTCAAGCATGGACATCTACCTGTATTTTTTCACACAATGCATTCTGGCCAACCCTTCAGCTATGACCAACCCTCTTCCATGCTTTGTTCATTCCATTTATTCATTTTTCTTTGTTAAGTGTTCTGGAATTTGGTCCCATTTCATCTCTATTTTCATGTTCTCCTAGTTGATTTTGGTTTCCTTTACAGCTGCCTAGAAGTCCTAAGTCAATTTTCTTAAGGTCTTCTTCTTCATTTTCGGTTCTAGGGTCTAAAGAACAAGAGGAAAGAAGTTATATGATCCATACCTTTCGAATCTAAGTAGGTTTGGGGAAAGTTTGACAGTATTCCTTCTCTTCTTCTCCTAGTTCTTCCCTTTTCTTCTTTCTCTCTCGGTTTCTAGCCCTTTTCTCCTTCCCTCTAGGCAGTTGTTCAATCTTCTTTGAAGTTCTCAACTCTTTCTCTCTCACATGTTCAAAGAGGCACTTAGTGTTGGCTTGGTTTAATTTTTGTTGGGAAGCAGGAAGAGAAGAGAAGCATGCTGCTGAACATGCAGCTGCTGCAAACATATTTTGAGAAAAGGAAGGGTCACGTTCTCTCTCCTTCTTATATTTATACCCTCTTTTAAAGAGCTAGGGTGTTTGGGTGCTGGTTTAAGTTTGTTCTTTTCCTCTCTTTGGTTATTTCAAGACCGGTTTCTCCCCCTTCCTAACTCCTTAAGGTAGACCGGTTTGCTCCTTTAACTATCACTTAGCATTAGCCGACCTTTTACTTAGATTTTTGTTGGGTATTATAGCCACGAATGACACATAAATTCATCAGTGCACACAACCACTGTTGACTAAAGAATCATCACCAAAAACTGAGTCGTTACCGATTTAGAAATCAACAACGAAAACTATGTCGCTGTCGTTTTAGAAATCAACAACGATGGTGGGGTCGATTTTGGCATTCATTTTTGTTGGGTGTTTACATTCTTGCCCTTTAACATGAATTTCATCCTCAAAATTTAAGAAGTTTCATAATTCATACCTGGTAGTTCAAATAGATTGAGGTATTTTTTCCTCATTTCATACTTTTTTTTCCTCCTTTATTTAAGCATTTTGCCATAAGATTTTGACGAAGAGGATCTATTTGTTCCGTATTTCTTTCACTTCCCGATCTAGTATCCTTGCAGGCCTTAATTCAAGTGTTAAGTCTTCCTTGACTTCTACTAGAACTTGAGGTAGGATTCGGGCGGGATCCACGTCAGCCTTATGCTTGACCGCTTTTTATGATCGGCTTGTTTTAACTCGCAAGTGCATGAGTGTGCGATGTAGCAATTAACTCGGTAAGATCGAGGTCATATCCACAGAGAGCTAGATCTGGAAATTAAGCTAGGTAACAAAAGAAACTCAAGAGAAATTAAATTAACAATAACTTGGTTGAAAA
>Ga0325400_1003683_pt1 | contig 13956 bp, 9 predicted proteins | sample PopdelMetagenome_2_FD_205662 | JGI IMG/M metagenome (GOLD analysis project Ga0325400, IMG submission 205662) | Populus deltoides microbial communities from Bellville, Georgia, United States - Xylem-PdKOR-R1 | ecosystem: Host-associated > Plants > Phyllosphere > Stem > Wood/Secondary xylem... | reverse complement strand
AAAAAAAAACAGAAGTCAACTTGTGTTAATATTTGAAACTTGTGACCCTTATCATAAGCCCGAGACTAACACCATGGAAGATAAATCCTAAAAAATAACGAAATAAAATTCTCAATCACAAAATGTTGAGGGATGAAACCGAGAAAAAAATGAATCAATTTTTTTTTCAAACAAAACAAATAGCAATAAAAAGAAAGAGAACTAAATTTGACATAAAAATAAATCAAAATCAAATGCTAAGGGATGAAATTAAAAATAAAATTCAATTAAAAAAGGATAAAAAAAGAAATAAATAGCATTTAAAAGAATGAGGACAAAATTTGATAAAAAAAAATTAAAATGAAACTAAATGATGAGGGATTAAATTGAAGAAAAAAATTAATCAAAAAAAGATAAAAGAAAAAAAAAACAAATACCAAACAAAAGAATGAAAACAAAATTGGATATAAAAATCAAATGAAAAGACACTTTTGTATTTTGCCAACAAAAAAAAAAAAAAGGGGAGAGAAGCAAAAAGTCTATCGGAGTCACGCTGCTAACATGCACTCTGCCATTATGAAGATCTTGATTCACCTCTCCCAACGCCTCTGCAGAAGATGGTGTTTTGATGTTAGAGGAGCTTGCATATGTCGCTTGAAGGGTGCAGGCTCTTCCCACTCACTAGCGTGTGCGCTATACATGTCAATAATTTATCATTTATTTTTTTATTAAAAGACTAGATTGCCCTTACCCCACTTCAAATAGCAAAAAAATTAGGATGAAAAGACCAAAAAGCCTATTGATGTAAGTTATAGTTCTTTTTTGCTTCTAAGAGTAATTTAGTCATTCTAATATTTTTTTAATGAGAAAAATATGAAAAAGCCCCTATTCAACAATTAATCAAATTATACTTTTAAGGGTATTTTATACTTTACATTGTACAAATAAAATGTTAAAAGACCATTCTACTCTCATTCAATTTAGTGATGACAAATAAGTCTCGTAAAAAAGATCATTTTTTCCTTTGAAGAAAGTTTTATGAGTTTTATTATGAAAGATAAAACAATCATTTTACTATGCAAATCCTGAAATACGAGTATCTTTATAGTAAAATATTGATCTCATTTAGTTTTCTTAATAAATAATGGATATGGATGCACATAAATTTATAGATCCGATCCTTCTTAGTAATTTTCAGGCCTTTTCTGTAGCCCATTTAAAGGGAACCTAGCTTGCTTTTCAATATACCATTAAAGTTGGATAGCTAAATAACAATTTAATTTGGATAAAAACTACCTATGGCTGCGGGTTTTTTTTGGCATAAAAACGATGTTTAGGTTTCATCTGCACATTTTAAAGAAAAAAAATAAAATGACATGGATTATAGTCTCAATCGGGTTAAATAAGTCAATTTTATTTTAACAAGACGATAACAAAATTGGCAACGATAATAAATAAATAATTTTTTTTAAATGACCACGATAACTTAGGAAAAAACCTCTAGAAGTATGTAATTGGATAAAAAAGAGACAAAAACATGCTCGAGCAAACTTGGGGTTGCATGATAAACATGTAATTTAGTTAATAAAAGGTGAGCGAACTCAGGTTAACCTGCAAAATCCATGACCCAGATAATGAGATTGAAATAATATGAAAAATCACTTTTTTAAAACCCGTCCTTGTGGTTTGACCCGTGACCTAGGTGATTTGGGGCTTAGGTCAGGTTAAGTCTCCATAAAGACAAAGAAGAATTGACTTGATATATTCCGATAAAAAAACAGGGTTAACCTGTAACCTAGTTATCTCTGGGAAAACCAGTTAAAACCCGTTGACATTTTTTTTTCTATTTTTTTTATTCAAAATAATATTTTTTTATATTTTTATAAAAAAATAGTTGACTTGGGTTAATCGGGTCAACTTACTCGACCATGACTTGAGACATGTGATTAGACCGGAAGCACCATGGATGAAAAAACTGAGAAGTTCAATCCTCAACAAATTAAATGCTGAAAAAAAAATTGAGAAAAAAAATCAATTATATTAAAGGATCTCAAATAAAAAAATTGCAATGAAAAAAATGAGGGTAAAAATAAAAATTAAAAACAAATTTGAGGGCAAGAATAATTTTTTGATTGATTGGTTAATTGAAAAACTATTTACATAATGAAAAAAAATAAATATTAAAAGGAACTTAATTAGAAAAAAAAACACTACAAACTTGAATTAAAGGATAAAATCAAAAACCACTAAAACTTTGACAAAGTGGCCAAAAAAAAAAATTAAAAAAAGAATGACCATATTGAAAAACATTATATATGTCAAATTAGAATTGAGAATTAAATTGAAAATAAATAAAACTTTAACAAAAAAGTCAATGATAAAAGCTAAAAATCAAAAGAATAAAGACTAAAGTTGAAATATCAAGAACAAAAAGAACCAACCTTTATTTTTTGGTTAGGAGAAAAAGAAGAAGAAGAAAAAAAGGTCGGCCTATGAGAAACCGCCCAATAGTCATAGACATGTATTACACTAGGAGGAAGAGAATACCGCGGCGCATCCAACAACATTGCAAAATAGCATTTTTGTCACTAGGAGGCGCTGCATACGTCACCTAAATTGCGCGGGCTCCTCTCATACACTGATGATTACAAAACACATACCAACAAATTTTGAAAATTAAATAATAATTAATTAATACAAAAAGATATTTATGCTCTTGATTACCCCTATAATTACCAAAAAAACAAACATAAAAAGATCTAAAGCCCGTGACCCTATGGTTAAAGTTTTTTGGTGCCAAGGATATACTTGTCAATTTAGTGTGTATTAAGAAACAAAAAGACTTATTTATCCCTCCCTAACATGTTTATAAATTTTTTATTTTGGAGATGATTAAGTTATTTTACTATATAAAAACATGTAAAATATAATTATATCCTAACAAAATTTTAATGATCAATGCGCCATATTAAAAAACAAAAATACTCTTAAAACAAATGAATTTTTTTGGAATGAACAAAATTGTCATTTAACTAATGTGGTGAATAGAAAAAAGTGTCTATAGTTATGGTGAAATTGCCTTCCCCTTTAGGCTTTTTTTTTAATGCCTTGTGTGCCTTCCTTACCTCTAAATAATTTATTTATTCATGAATCAAAATCCAATGTCGACAAGCGAAGTCTAAGAGACAAAAATAATAAGCATGCAAGTCGAGACTTGCCTGGGACAAGGGCGGGAAGCGAGATGGTCTGGCGAATCCGTGAGCACAGATTCATAGTCATGTAGCATTTTCCAAACTACTATGCTGATTTCCAAATGTCTAATCTTTGAAAGTCGTCTGCTCTCAAATTACAGGCTAAAAAACTCGTTCCATTATTGCAACAATGGCTGCTTTAAGGCCTTTTTCAGTCGAAGGGGAACACTTTCAGCTCACCCTTTCCAGTCATCATCAATTCATTCACGGGCTTTCACGGGAATTGGCCTAGTTTGAAAACAGCAAGCTCTTTTCTCTCAGCCTCTACTTATATTCTGATTGTTTATATGCTAATCTTTGATGACCAAGGATACTAGCTTTCTTGTTCTCTGACTTCTCCTTCATCAGGGAAAACTGGGGAGAGTTGATGATACTGTGTTGCGGTAATCACCTTTACTCAAGTTAGTTCATGCGTGCACTTATAATCCAGGATTGTAATTGATAGAAACCAAGGATTTTTTATTTTTTTTATCTATTATTGATTTAATGTTTTGATTATCCACTGCTTAATTAAGGGTTTACTATATTGGTTTTACCTATACCTATCAGCGTGTACCAGGAAATTTGCTGAAATTCGAACGAAATTGTTCCTGTTAAGGAAAATAACAATGACCAGGCCTGTTAATTAACTTGTTAGCAAAGAAACCAAGCTTCTGTAGTTTCACAGGGGGGTTAGTAAATAAGACTTTTCTATTTTTTTTACTTCAATTATTTGCGTTGTCAGTTTTCATTTACCCAAAAAGGGAAAAAAAAAACTTGTCAGCTTTCTACCAATGCCAGTACAGAATCCTAATTATTTTGTTACATGTTTCACTTGTTAACTTTAACCAGGGTTGAAACCCTCGTGTCCTGCTTCACACTATCACATATCGAAACAATTCTTTTTCCATTTTTGATTCTCTTCTACCCCACCAAACGGTAGGATTAACCCCCCCTGGCTGTTGACGTCATTGATTCTCGGAGGTTATGATCACGCAAGGTCATAGATTCCCATTTTTCTGCTCTGAAATGGAATTTTTTATGAAACAATAATGCAATGTTGACGGTATTCATGGCCAGAGTAATTTTATGAAATTTTCAAAAAATATCTACTACTTGAGAGTAAAGACACTTTCAGTTTACAGATAGCAGATCAAGCAAGTGTAACTTTTGCTGGTGATGCTAAGGTTAGTGATGCTTCCAAGTTCCTAGGATAAAACTGGGAGTGTAACATGTGACGCGCGTACTTCACTATTTCAATGATCACTTGTCTTCATCTTCTGGGAGAACTCAGCTCTGAGATTAAATGCTTCGAGCATTTCTACAGGACTTGCTCAAGACCTCACAAGCTTTGAAGTACTGAATGTCCAAAACAGATGGCGGGGCGGACTTCTTTGATCAAATTAACGAAGCAGAGGTTTCTGATTTTCAAGAAGCACAGATACTTGTTAGTATCAGATAGCAAGCAAAGGAGAAATATTATGGCTTTGAGAAAGTCCGTTTGTTTCTTCATCCTTCTGTCATCCAGCGCTGTTGAACAGGGGAGAAGTGGAGCATTTCAAAACTCTTTCTGAAGCTCAATCACCAAGGTGTTATACAAAATTGTTTCTATCAGCCTGGTGATTGCTTGCGTAGACTCTAGGGAATGCCCAGCTAACATCCTGGGATTTCAACCTGGAGAGAAGCTTTTATGGTTCGAAATGTTGCGAATCTGCCTCCACCTCATCTTGGTTCATAGATGGTAATAGTCGAGCTTCAACCACCATCTTCTTTTTCTTTCCTTTCTTGATTCCTTCACTGTGTTGTCAAGCTTCCCACAGTCAACATCAGACATACTAGCATCAATTTCTTATTTGACAAACACACAGGTACATCAAAGAAACGAAATTCAAATTCATGAGCAATTAAATGAAGCAACTGACACAATTCAAACAAAGGACAAAGCTCTCAATTTGATTATTCATTATTCATCTACACTAACAAGACTGTTCTGATTTATTCTTATTGATGTGGATGACTTATTACTTAGAGGCAACTCTCCTATATTCATTCATCATGTATTGCAGCACTCTTCCATTGATTCATCGAAAACCTCAGTCACCTTCACTATTTCCTTGGTGTTGAGGTGATTTCCACACCTGAAGCATGTTTATCTCTCAACAGCAATACATTCGTGATATCCTGGTTCGTTTTAATATGAAGGGAATCAAGGAATCAGTAACACCTCTAAGTTGCTCTACTTGACTCACTCTCATCGATGCTCTCAACAGGTTGATGCCTCTCAGTAATGTAGTTTGATTGGTAGAATGCAATATCTGTCTCTCACGACTAGATGTTGCACATGCCGTGAAGATCAACTCAATACATGTAATCTCCAAATCAAACTCGCTGGACTGCAGCGAAACATCTTATTCGACACCTTAGTACACACTTAACCATGTTCTGCTTCTTTGTCGTTCACAGCCCTTGACATTGCTGACTTACTCTGATGCTAAGTGGGCAGGCAATCACGATGATTTCACCTCCATGCATATATGCTTATGTTTTTTTACTCGTTCTTCTATAGAAGCAGAGTATCACTTTGTTGTCTCGGCCGCCGTTGAAATCACATGGCTAACCAATCTCCTCCAATAGTTACGTCTTCCCCCTTTATAGCCACCACGTTCACTTTGTGATATCATCGGTGATACTTACCTATGCGTAATTCCTATTTTTCATTCAAGAATGAAACATCTAGATCTTGATTTCCATTTTGTTTGGGAAAAGGAGTTTAATGGCTCTTTCCGAGTCGCACATGTCTCCACATCCAATAAGCTCACGGACGTCCTCACAAAACCATAGTCCAAAGCTCGCTTTAAATATCTTCGGTCAAAGATTCTTAACTCTGATGGAGGCACCATCTTACGGAGGCATAATAGGCAAGAACCACTCCAGCCAACGTCCAGCTCCTCAAGGATCACTTCCCTCCACAAATCATGCCAACACGGTACACAAATCCCCGGCTAATCTCTAGCTTAATAATAAAGTACAGAAATCTTTATATTCTTAAGATAGTGCAGTTGTTTATATATAGGATTGGAATATGTAAAATCCATAAAAAAATTAAATGGAGAATTAAAAGAAAACAGTCAGCCTTTAAAATATAGCTACTAAAAAAAATAGTTGGTAGTGAAAATAATTAGCTATTAAGAAAAAATATAGTTATTATGGAAATAAATTACAGGATTTTTGAAAACTGTGGTTTCAGTTTAAGAGCTCAAAAATAAATTATTACCGGAGATAAAAGGTTTAAAAAATATAAACATTACCTCGCACGCTAGGTAGAAATGAAGGTTTTACTCTTACTCAGCCCAACTTTTATACGCGAGAGCCTATCATTTTTACTAGTTGATTATTAGCTCAGGTCATAGTTTATTGTATAAATACTAGAAGAAAATCTTGTTGTTTCAATATAAAATTGGAAAATTATTAAATTTCAATATTTCAATTTAAAAAAGAAAATTGTTTTTTAAATCTTTTGAAATAACTTCTCAAATTATATTGTTTACAACATTTTCTTAATATATCTTGAGAATATTTCTTCAAATGTTCAACTTTTGTGTCATGTAGTTTTATCGAGAAGTAGGTTGGTAATGCAAAAGTTGGAAAATTAAGAACAAAACCTTGGCTTTGATCAACAATGCAAACATTGTGAGAACGAGTGCTCGTTTTGTTGACACTTCCACGATATAAGATTGAATTTAAATGCATATTCTTTCCACGGGCACCAGTTCAACAACTGATGCTAGCGCCAGGATTTTTTAATCACTAGAGTTTTATGATACTAAATTATAGAGAAAAAAATTAAGGTTCTTAAGCAGTAAAATTATGGTACGTACAAGAAAATTGTCAGAGAACTATAATAACTATATTATGAAAAGTCTCTAATTCATAAAAAAAAATTATAATTTAATCTTATTGTGACATATTTTTCATGGAGATTCAAATAAGATGAATTTATGTTTTTTCTATGTAATAGTGCTTTTGTTCTCCTTTTTTCTTTTTTGATTTTTTTTTGAATGCGAAGAAGTGCCTTTGGATTAAGTGAAAGAGTTTATTTAGTAATTGAAAACAATTTTTCTTTTTTTTTTCTTCTAGTTTTTATTGTTTAATGAAAAGTTGGAAAACAAAAGTTTTCAACGAAAAAATAATAAATATATTAAGATTATAACTATTTTTTATAAAAAAATCAAAATCATAATTTATAATAGTCATCTTAATATTTTTTATTTTACTTATGATGGTTTAATTGTTGGATATTAATTTTGTTTTATTTAAATTAATAATGATCATAAAAAGTTATATTATTAACAGAAAAATATATTTATGTTAAATTTATAATAAAAACAAAAATTATGAAACTAATTAAATATAAAAATATATAATTTTTTTAAATATTTTACATTGCTAAAAGCACTTGTATATAAAAGAAAAAAATTGTATTGTTCATGTTTTTTTTTATTTTGAAAAAATAAAACATTTATATTGAAAAATTATAGATAACCTCTAAAAATATATTTTATAAGCTCAGTATAAATTTTAAAAAATGAAAAAAATGGAGAAATATTATATTTGAAAATAAAGTTAGGGTTTTTCTTTTTCTAAATAAATATGGTTTTTATAAAAACGAAGCCTGGTATATTTCTTGTTTCTTAACAGTTCCAGTTACAGAAGGTGCATTGGTTCAAACGGGCATTACATAAATTCTGTAGGGGCCAAAGTGTAATAACAAAGGTGGAACGGCAAAGAAAAACGTGCAGTGAAATATGTGACGCAAGCACTCGAAGCCAACAAAAGCAAATTGGTGCCTCAACTTGAGCTAGCTTGCAAGACTGCAGAAACAAATCGATCGAGCTAAAAAAAAGAAAGAAGTCATGATCTCTCAATTCTTCGTGCTCTCGCAGCGAGGCGACAATATTGTCTTTCGTGATTGTAAGTCCTCTCTATCTCTCTGTTTTCCCTGATATTCTTTACCGATCTGATCCCTTTACTTGACAGGCAGATCTCAATTATTTCTGGTAATCAATTGATCTAATCTAATCTAAGACAGCTCAAAATCTCCCTGCATTCATTCTTCCAGTGCCATGTGTTTCTATTCCATTTGATTTAAATTGAATTCAATTGTTCAATAGGTTTAATTAGTGGTGTTAATATAATTATCGAGCAGACCTACTAGGGTTTTTAGTGCTTGAATTGTGATTTGTAATGATAAATTCTGTTTTATTTTACTGAATGAGAGAGAGAGAGAGAGAGAGTATAGGATTCTATTGATTGATTATAATTTCGTCAATTGAAGATCGCGGTGAAGTTCCAAAAGGAAGTGCAGAAATATTTTTCCGCAAAGTCAAGTTTTGGAAGGAAGATGGAGAAGAAGAGGCCCCCCCTGTCTTTGTAGGTATCTTATTTGCTGTATGATAATAATATCAGGCGTTATTTTTTTTATTATTATTATTTGGAACATTTGCTGAGTCTTTCTTTTCGTTAGGTTAGTGAATAGATATTTAGAGTAATGTGCTGATTTCTTTCCCTTCTTTTTTATGATTCCTTTTTTTTTTCTATGAATAGAATGTGGATGGTGTAAACTACTTTCATGTGAAAGTAGTTGGATTATTATTTGTTGCAACCACGAGAGTAAATGTGTCACCTTCTCTGGTCTTGGAACTTTTACAAAGGATTGCTCGTGTTATCAAAGATTATCTTGGGGTTCTCAATGAAGATTCTCTTCGGAAAAACTTTGTGCTCGTGTATGAGTTGCTTGATGAAGTCATTGTAAGCTTTCTATCATGCTGTCTTTTTTGTTTTATCAATAGCTCTTGACTTCATGTCCGGTGCTCTATTTGTTGGTGTGTGCTATTAATTTTTGCTGGTCCCGGGCTTGTTTGTTTGCTTTCTTCATCCTTTGCTATTCAATTTTATATTTTATTGTACTTTAGTTTCAACATTTTGAACCTCTGACATAAGAGTTGAAGGGCCTTTATTTCTTTCCTGCTTTTCTCTTTGTACAAAAGAAACTTAAAGAAAGAATAATGTCGTGCAAATAGGATGATCAGACATCCTAAACGATCAAAATTGTATGGAAGATGCTTTGTTACCAAATTTCGTTATCAAATGACATTTGTATTGTCTAGCATATCCATTTGTTCCTTAAAGTTCAAAATGACTCATGAGTGGATTTGTATTTATTTCTTGCATCATGGGGCACACAACATCAGTTTATCTGAATTTTTGGCAGAATGTACATTGACCATTTGCTTTGCATGAAATATTAGGCATGTCACATGCACAAGTTATGTTACTTAGCCGAAGCTAAACTATTGTTTGATTGTTTATTGATTGCTCTTCCAAAAAGTTTAACATGTGACTTGTTGCCTTCTTCTACCAGGATTTTGGTTATGTACAAACCACGTCCACTGAACTGTTGAAGTCCTATGTATTCAATGAGCCACTTGTGGTTGATGCTGCACGTTTGCAACCTCTGAGTCCTGCTGCCATTTTCATGGTATGGTATCATATGTCTGATCATGCTCAAATTACTTGGATTGCTTAATATTTTGTTTGTATATGCCATGCAAATAGCTATAAGAATTTGGATGAATGCAGCAAGGGACAAAAAGGATGCCAGGTACAGCTGTCACAAAGTCTGTTGTTGCAAATGAGCCAGGGGGTAGGAAGAGGGAGGAAATATTTGTGGATATAATCGAGAAAATCAGTGTGACATTCAGCTCTAGTGTAAGCATTTATGCATTCATTATCTGTAGTTTGGATTATTTTATTGCTTCTGTGTATGTGGTGTAATGATTTGACAGTCAACTGCATGAGCAACAGATGTCTGTTAAGAATGGTTTCTCCTTCTCATGCCGCTGTTCTTGGCATGTTTTATTGTCCTCTTTTGGAATGAATGAAGTAAATGAATTGGTTTACTAGATGAGGATACATGAAGTCACTCTGAACTGTCTTCATGTTGATTTAAATTTTTATGGTGCTTATTCCTCTAAAATCATTCATGATTTTTGCTTGATTAGCTGCTTTTTTTTCCCCTCAATGCACGATCTTTCTTTAATCTATGCAATTTTCTCTGTACAGGGATATATATTGACTTCTGAAATTGACGGCACCATTCAAATGAAAAGCTATCTTTCTGGAAATCCAGAAATCCGATTAGCCCTTAATGAGGACTTGAGCATAGGAAGAGGTGGTGAGAGATCAATTCATATACCCTCAGGAAATACTGGCTATTGGACCGCATAATACCTACATATGATTGCCTTAAACATTAACATTTCACAGCTGAGTTGCTCCTTTGTTGAATGTTTGCATGAACAAGTATGGTGCATTTATCTAGGTTTATATTCTTATGCCATGTTTACTTCTAGTAATAAATTTCAGCTAATAATTCGATATGGATGTGCTTTTATGTTTTTTTTTGGTCCTCGCTGATTTAGTTTCTGAAGTTCATAATGAGAGGAATTTTTTTTCTATTTCTATTCAATCCTTTTTGCGTTCTTGTGTGCCTTGTGATAGTCAGCCATGATTATCTACTATGGTGTCTTTCTGCTGTCTTTTAAATATGGTAAAAAAAAAAAAGTTCTCTCACGCTTACAATATTGGTGCTTGCTGTTTCAGATTATAGAAGTTCATTTGGGTCAGGCTCAGTGATACTTGATGATTGTAATTTCCATGAGTCTGTACGTCTAGATAATTTTGATCTGGATAGAACTTTGACTCTGGTAAGTGAAACTAAAGCAACATGAGCGTGAAAGGTGTGTGTAGATTGGAGAGGTTCAATATACATGTTTCCAGTTTCTTAATAAGCATTTTATCCTGCCAATACATATCAGGTACCGCCAGATGGTGAATTTCCTGTCATGAATTATCGGATGACTCAGGAATTTAAACCTCCTTTTCGCATTAATACTTTGATAGAAGAAGCAGGTGCACTTAAGGTGATCATTATCTTCCATACTGAACTCTACTTGACAATGAAAATAACTTGGCTTGAAAGAACCTATCATAGTGATATAACAACTTGTGCATTGGTCAAGAGACGTGTTTTCCATTTCTGTAGTTTCGGTTTTGACTCTACATTACTTGAACCAAATTTTGACTAAATAAATGGAAATTTTATTCAGGGGAAAGTCATTCGCTAATGCTTCTAATGTACAGTTTATAACCATTCCACTGATCTTTATGTTTGATGTTGATAGGCTGAAGTGATTCTTAAAGTATCTGCTGAATTTCCCTCAAGCATTACTGCAAACACAATTATTGTACAGATGCCACTGCCAAAATATACCACCAGGTATTCTTTCATGTAGAATACATTTTGTCTTTTGGAACAAATGAGTTATCCCAGGCTCTCAGCAAATTATGTCATGATTTTCATAAATTAAGCATGTTGCTTAAATGAGCCTATCAGCTGTGATCCCCCTTTCACTATTTCAACAAGCTTATGTGTCTGGATCCTGAAAATAGAAACTATTGACAAGTTTGATTGTCATGTCAAAAAAATAATAATAATAAAAGAGCACCGATAGAAATACAATAGCAGTCCAGAATATCATGATTATTAGAAACTGTGATTGAAGATGTAAAAGGCATATTTGCTATGAATTTCATCTTAAGGGGATAGAAGTCTCCTGTTTGTATTTTGATGCTTTAGTGCATTTTACTGAGAAAATAATCTAGTTTCTGAGGGATTATCAAGAGCATGGTAGGCTATAAAGTTGTCTTTGCAGCAGGTCAATAGACCTTATAAAATCAGGCATAGTGATTATGTAGTTAAGAGATTGGGTTTGAGAAAGTTGCTCTTCATAAGTGATTTTTCAAGTCACAAGGGCAGATCATACTGTTTATATGTAATTTATAAATTATATCAATTTTTATAGCACAAACATTTTGATAATGAGTTTTCTATGACAGAGTTAATTTTGAGTTGGAACCTGGAGCACTTGGGCAAACAACAGATTTCAAGGAAGCAAATAGGAGGCTTGAATGGGGATTAAAGAAGGCAACATTTCTTAAATTTCTCTTTGATTTCATAACCTCTTTCCTTTCAACGATCATGCACTGGCAAATAAAACAAGTCAATAATGTGTCGTAACAGATTGTTGGGGGATCAGAGCATACCTTACGTGCAAAGCTGACATTTTCACAGGAGTTGCATGGTACGAATTATAAATCATAATGGTCATGAAAATTTACAATGTTGTCATGTGTTGTTTCATGAAATATTTGCTGCTTTATACAGGGAATATCACAAAGGAAGCTGGACCAGTTAGCATGACATTCACAATTCCGATGTATAATGCTTCACGTCTTCAGGTAAGCCATTACTGGTTGCCATTACAACAATATTTTTTGTTTATGAAATTTATTACCCAAACAACTGCAACAAATTGGTGAAAGGTAAGATGACCCATAATACTTACTATAGTAGTGGTAGAAGAATTGCTCAGCATTGTTTTATGTGTTAGCCCAGGCTGCTTGTATAAGAAATATGAATATAATGATATTTGTATATGAAGTGGGTGAGAATATCACTAAGAGGGGTAGATGTGCTATATATCTTGATCCTGTTTCTCTCCCCTTCTATATTCTCATGTCAAGGTAAAAGGCTTGCACACCTGTGATGCGTCTCTTATCTTTTACTCATTTAAGAACAGTTTTACCATTTTAAGATTTGTAGTTTTTCTTGTGTGCCAGTTTTTCCCTTTATTCCTTACAGCCAAGTCTATCATGTTACCTGGTGCAGGTGAAATACTTGCAGATAGCAAAGAAATCAAGTACATATAATCCATATCGATGGGTGAGATACGTTACACAGGCCAATTCCTATGTTGCCCGTATATGATGCTCTAATCTCCCCTTTGTTCCTTGCACATTTTGTTAATGTTATCATCTGTATTTTTGTGTAACTTTTTTTGCCCATTGATCCTTGTATTGTTGTAACTCTTTTAGATGATGATCTTTGCACTTGCGAGTTTTATTGACCATCTAGATCGATTCTCAACGGACGTAGTCCTGTGTTTAATTTGCCCTCCTGTAGATGAACTCCATTCGAGGACAAACACCCACCTGTCTGATGTTTGTGGAAAGTGATAGATGAAACAGTTATCCTTGCTTGCTGCATCCTGCGCCATGGTTTTCTGACTGCCACTTCCCCAGGTGGATCGTCCCCCCGCTATAAACACTCGAAACAAGCCTCATGCAAACCGTTCTCACAATTATAATGAGCCTCTCATATCTAACCATTGATGCTATCAGCTCTCAGAGCTATCAATTCTGAATTGCCAAGTATGCTAATCACCATCACTCATCGGTTATATTTCCTGTATTCATCGTTGCTTTGTCACCATTTTAGTGGGAGCAATGTAATCGCCTCTCGCCCTTTTAGATGTGCCAAAGTCCCCTTAACTTTCCAAAACCAGAATAGCACCCTCCACCCGCCATCCCAACTTTTCCAAAACAAGAATTACCACCTGTTCCTGCGCTTGAATTCCCTCTCCCTCAGTTACCAGAGTTGCCAAAACCTGAATTGCCTACTTTACCGAAGCCAGCCTGAGTTGCCATTTGATCCTCATGTGCCAGCTATTGCAAAACCTGAAAAGCCTAAAGACCCAAAACAGCACGATCTGCCATCTTTCCAGCATCTACCAGAGCCTGCATTGCCTATCATGGTCCATGGACACAACTCTGCCTTCCTTTCCCC